>Ga0325405_1002830_pt1 | contig 17874 bp, 11 predicted proteins | sample PopdelMetagenome_21_FD_205663 | JGI IMG/M metagenome (GOLD analysis project Ga0325405, IMG submission 205663) | Populus deltoides microbial communities from Bellville, Georgia, United States - Xylem-Control-R2 | ecosystem: Host-associated > Plants > Phyllosphere > Stem > Wood/Secondary xylem...
TGTAACAAATATCCTCTGGCAAAATAGCAGATAATCCATCAAAGTTCTAGCAGCTTCGATCTCATACTTCCTTTACTCTAATATTTGTATCCATTATATTCACCAGTGGCATTAGGGATGCAAAAATCCCCTCCTCCAATTAATGATCATACTAGAATGAAAGCTCTTTTTTTACCAATTCTATAAATAAATCCCTCATTCAAGTGTGTGCAAAGGCTTTACTTATAGAATGCCAAGAATGTGAGCATGATCCCGTCTAAATCCTCTGCTGAAATAGATTGTTATGTCGTGGGTATTTATAATGAAGAATTTTCACCCACAATTTGCTAGGGCTAATTATGATATGCTATACAAGTTTCTCTAAGAGAGCTATATTGGCAAGCCTGGCTTCCCTCACACCAACACCCCCACATCTTTGAGGGTAAGTAATTGTTTCCCATCTAGCTAGATGAAGCCCTCTACCTGAATCCTTAGTATTATAGATAAAAGTCTTCGTTCGTCCTGTTAATGCCGTCACAAATTGCTTGTGGTAGCAAGCAACATTGCATTTTATAGATGAGAATTGCAGGTCCTACTGACTTCGCAAGTGTTATTCACCCTGCTCTATTCAGTAACTTCCTTTTCCAATCTGCTAGCTGTCTCCCAATATTTTCCATGACAAACTGAAATTTGCCTTCTTCGCCCGACCTTAGATGAGAGGGAACCTTTGATACTCTCCAAGGTCATTAGCCACCTTGATCGAGGAGATTTGAGAGATCTTAGATTTTTCTCTTCTGCTCACCAGCTTTGAGCACATAACTCTTGATCACTTATCATGATTAACTTTAAGTCCAAAGGCTTTAACTGAGGATCAAAACTGCCATTATGAAAGGCTCCCTTAACCAGCCTCCAAACATCATCCCCAGTAAGATGCCAAATATAGGTCTTTAAGAAGAAGTCCATGATCATAAAAGCTTCATGGACCTCTTTCTTTATCGCTACATTAATCAGAGCAGCTCTCCCTTCTGTCGAGAACATTAGGAAATTGTCAATTCCCAAGTCCTACTGAACCCAGTCTTTACTAAAAGAGAAAAGAGACTAGTAAAACTGCAAGGGCTTCTCTTTAAAAATATGATCCTCGGTGCACTATTCACCGTTCGGGAGATAAAATCCATGTACACAATTTTTCTTTTTGCTTACTGTCATTAATGTATGGAAGAATTTTGTGTTTTTATCCCTATACTTTACCCATTTATCCCTAGAATTTTGATACCATAATAATTCTTCCTGATGTAACACTCTATTATACTCTGTCTGTAAGCTTCGTTTTAAAGATGCTAATGCATCCGAGGGACTACACTCCAGGCTTTTCTGAATACCATAAAAACGCTGCTCCAACCGTCTCATTCTTCGAAATATATTCCCAAAGGTGTTTCTGTTAAACATGATAGAGTCATCTCTCACACTTCTAGGCCCTTTAGTACATTACAATTACCCCTCTGCCAAGCATTTGGCACTACTGCATAACAGTCTTCATGAGTTATCCAAGCAGCTTCAAACCTGAACGGTCTCTCTCGAGCAGCTGGAGATAGGACCCTACACCTTAGAAGAATAGGATTATGATCAGAGTGATTACGGTATAGATTTTCCATGTAGGCTTTAGGAAATTCTACTTGCCAATCATGATTAGCAAGATCCGGCCTATCCAATCGTTTAGCTAAATGCTGAACCCCATATGTGTTTGTGCCATGTAAATTGCTGACCTTGAGAACCCAGGTCAGCAAGCCACATTCCTTCATCACCTCTTGTAACTTAGCCGCCCTAGTCATCAGAAATTACCCCCAAGAGTTTCTGAAGGGAGAAGTATTTTGTTAAAGTCTCCGATGAGTAGTCAAGGCTCTTTTATTGAAGGAGTTAACGAAAGCAAATAATCTCATTGTTGCATCCGAATATTGGGAAATGAGGAAGCGTATATAGCTGATAACTTCCAACACTGATTCCTAACATTAATTTTCAACATCGCGCCTTAAGACCTAACAACCATAATATCCACAATGAAACTTCCACTTCCTCCTGATGATAATGTAATAATAAAAAAAAGATGTGATAGCTAATTTATAAAAATTAAAAAAGAAAAAGAAAAATGAGAGGAATGGTGTTTTTTATTAAGAGTTTTTTTTTTAAAGATACATTATTTTAGCTCTTATTTTTCTATACTTATGTATTATGTTTCTAATTACAAGCCTATTTATAGGCCTCAAGTCCTAGATAATCAAGACATTAAATTACTCAAAGGAAATCCTAATCTAATAAGGAATCTAATATTCTAATTAAACAAGGATTCTAATAAACTAGTCTATTACTAATCCTTCTTCATCAAAGATTCCTACATTAACTAGGATTTCTCATTTAACTAATATTAAAACTTTTACAAACTCTAAATCCTATTAGCCTAAATCCTAGTTGATATTGAACTTTAACAAATAATACCTAGATAATCATTTACCTATAAGCCATTAGAAGAATGGTTAATCAGACACTAGTTCACCTCATCCTTTTGAACTTTCGAGGGTTCAACATATTATCATCTCTACTTCGTAGATGTTGCAAAAAGAAAGTGTCTCTCTGAACTTTCGAGCTGGTTTTTTTTCGTGTCTCTATATTTTTTACAGTTTGTTGGCCTTTATTACCTTATATGAACCTCATTGTGTCTACTCTTTATCTCTCAACCATAAACACTCTCAAACCTGAGTTCGTATTCTACACACTAGTAGAGGGGAACATATTTTGCGACTTATCTTTAATGTTGCTGCAAATGATTTCCTATGAACATTCTTTACTTCCATGTTACTTAAAACCCATATTTTATCAACCCCGGGTCTTTTTGCTTGCCCTCTTCTTTTTCTAAGTTCAATCCTTAGCTAAACTTGTATTTAGGCCTCCAACCTTTTTTGTTTCACTAAACTCACCTATAACAAACATTGTTTGACCACTTTAAATAGAAACTTCTACTTACTACAGGCCTTAATAGCCCATTAACCTTATTCTTCCCATCCTCCCTCTTCTATCCCCTGTCCAATATAATATATTGGTTATGTGCAGATGGATCTCCATTCCCCTTATTCTTCGAGCCCATGCTGCTCTCATCTATTACTTACTATTATGTGATATTACCAATAGCTCTCCATGAACATTATGATTATCTAATTGTGTGGCTGATTGCACAGATTTGGCTGGGTATGAATCTTGCTAGGGTTTCCACCTCCAACTGTTGCACCTACACTATTCTGGGAATTCTTCAGCGAATTAGTACAATAATTCATCTCCAGAAGACATTTTCTTCTAACATGACCATAGCATCCACACTTCTCACAAATGATGTGTAGCCTCTCATACTCAACTTTATACCAATGTTCATGAATTAATACATTTCTTATAACAGGTTGGTTTAAATCTATTTCAATATAGATTCTCGTAAATTTCTTTTCTTCCACATTTAGCATATTCATGTTAACCTTGACTGGAGATCCTAATATAGAGGCTAAAGCTAGCAAGAAGCTTTCATCATAGCAAACCACATTAAGATCAAGAGTTCGTACCCACATTAAAGTACAATCTATTTTTGTTACAGATGAAACAAAACTTGGTAACCATGTTCTCACCGTTAAGTAGTGATAAAAAATCATATAGGGATCCTCGTTCACCATATTCAGTTTGTCATCCTATAGATCAAACTTTACTATGAAATGCACGTGTCTTACATCAATGAGGTTAAACCCTCTATGAAGTTTCCAGAGGAATTTTAATCGGTTATTCATTTGGATGTATCCAATATTCTTGCCCAAAAGTTTAAGGATTAATGAGTCTCATCAGGGGTAACATAACTTGTTAAGGGTATTATCATCAAGAAAAGCGTTCAGCAATAGATAATTTCCATTTTTGTACTCAATACAGACCAATTCTTACCCTAGCATGTCCATATTTCCTCTCAAGCATTGGGGATTTTTTGATCAAATGACTTTATCCTTAAATGACACCTCGCCACCTTGCACTTCCTGTGTTTTTCCCTTACTATAATTTCCACCTTCGTTGTCTGCTGGTTTGTCTAGTATCGCACGTGGATGCGCAATGTTAAGGGGTCAGGGAGTCGTTACGTAGTTGTTTGATTCAAGGTCGCTAGGAAACCTGGATGTATTAGTCTTATAAAAAATTTCAAAGGTAAATGACTGGTCGTGACTAGGAAAGATATTAACACCTCTAGCGTACCTTACATGAGATAAACTGTATTATGTGGTCTGAATGTGGTTTGATGGGTTCTAATCGGTAAAGTCTATGGCTCGGGGAAAAGATTCACTCATGTGAACAAATTTGGTATGTCAAATTTATTATGGGCTCGTGTGCTCAAATAAATTATAATGGAAAGGGTCATGTAGGTACATTGACAGGGTTCACTTATCATGGAAGGCACAAGGGTTTGAAAACAGCTAAGAAGAAGAAGGTGTTGTCATTACTAGTGGAGGTGGGTCATGGTTTGAAGATGGGCTCGAGTTTCGGGGATTAATGCTCTTTAGTTGCAATTGTGAGTATATGTGGGTTTTGTGATGAGAGTTTTAGTGGCTATGAGTCTATTGGTTACTGGTGTTTGGTGGTATTGGGAGTCTCTGGTAAAAATAGAAAGGAAGAGGATACTGACAGAAAGAATTGTGGTTGCTATTTTGATTTAGGTGTTTAGTTGATATCGATTTCGACTTATGTGAGGGCATGTGAAGGCTGATTGATTGGTGGTGCTTTGGTGAGTCAAAGAGAAAAGGTTGGACAAGGGAAGAGTTTCTCACGATGATAAAGTTGGGTTACGGTGGAGTTATGGTGCTATTCTTATGCTTTTGAATGGGCAATTGGTGGTGTTGGTTTCAGCAGCTGCAATGGTTGTTGGTGGAGGAGTTCTAGGAAGGATAGACACAAAGGCTTTCACGGTGTTAATGAATTGATTTGTGGTGGTTTTGGGTGGATGGGTGAGAGGAGAAGATGATGGGTCATAGCTGGTTATTTGTTGAGGCTGCCATGATGGGATGTGCTACTATTTTAGCGAGAGGGATGTACAGTAGGCGAATTTTTGGTCTGCTTGTGGGGAGGAGAAATTGGACTCTCGGTCAAGATAAGTTTCTCTTTGACAATGAAGGTAAATGGGAGATGAATAATTCCTTATTGATATTGAAAAAAAAATGGGGAGCTAACCGAGAAGGGGGGTTACGTGTTTGTGACTTTTTTTGTTTGTTTTTAGTATAATTTTTTTGGCTAATACTATCATTAACTCTCCCCTAAAATATCTTCCCAAGTTCCTCTCCCTTTCAAATGTTTGTGTGTGTAACCACCTATTTATAGGTAAACTTTTCTTTGGTTTAAAAGCAAAGCAAACCAAAAACAACCACTAGATTTTAAGAATGAATCTCTACCACTCATTTAATATTGGAGGCAAATCAAATAAAAATTGACCTTTGGATTAAGAGAATTAATTATGGATCATTTGATTAAAAATTGGGTTGCTTAGTGAGAGGGTTTTTAATTTTCAAATTTGTCTTTTTTTTTTACAATTACAATTATATTACTAAAAGAATAAACATTGTTTTCTCTTTTTTTCTTTTTTCTTTTTAATTTTAAATTCTTTGAAAAAGACGCTAAAATGATACAAGTACATCAAAAACATATTTTTTAGGTTTTTATTGTTTTTTTGCTATTTTTAGTTTTTTTCAAAAAAAAAGTAAAAAATTGGGTAATAACGGATGCCCTCTCTCTATAATATTTACAGAGTAATGACTTGTTTAGTTTTTGGCATAGTAAGTTTGTAAAGACACATAAACTGTTATTTCAAAATTAATCTTTCAAATCTTTTAGTTCGGTTGACCTGAAACTCTGTCTTCGCAGCAATCCCCTTCAACTGGAACTATGATTAAACTGTTTATAGCTCGATTAACCTAAAATCTCAATCTGGCGATTCCCTTTAACTAGAACCAAAACCTTTTCCAAAAGCTCGATCAATCTAAGATCTCAATCTAGTGATCCCCTTTAACCAGAACCAAAATTTGAAAAACAACTTAGTTAACCTGAAATCTCAATCTGGCGATCCTCTTTAAACATAACCAAATTCTGAAAAATAGCTTGACTAACCTAAAATCTTAATCTGGTGATTCCTTTTAACCAGAACCAAAAGCTTAGTCAACTTGAGATTCCAATCTGGCAATCCGCTTTAACTAGAATCAAAATCTGAAAAATAGCTCGGCTAACCTAAAAGTTCAATCTGGCGATCCTCTTTAAACAGAACCAAATTATGAAAAATAACTTAGCTAACCTAAAATCTCAATCTGGTGATTCCTTTTAACCAGAACCAAAAGCTCGGTCAACTTGAGATCCTAATCTGGCAATCCTCTTTAACTAGAATCAAAATATGAAAAGTAGCTTGGCTAACCTAAAATTTCAATTTGACGATTCTCTTTAACCAGAACCAAAAGTTATTTTCAACTCGGTTAATCTAAAATCTCAATCTAGAGACCCCCTCTAACCAAAACCTTTGTCTTTATCTTTAGCTTAGTCAACTTGAAATCTCAATCTAGAGACCTCTTATAACCAGAACCAAAATGTTGCCTTCAACTTGGTTAACATGAAATTTTAATTTAGAGACCCCTTTAACCAGAACCTTGATATTTATCTTTAGCTTGGTCAATTTAAAATTCCAATCCAACAATTCCTTTTAACCAGAACCAAAATTTTGCCTTCAGCTCGGTTAACCTAAAATCTCAATCTAGAGACCCCTTTAACCTGAACCTTGATTTGTATCTTTAACTCGATCAACCTGACATCCTAATCCAGCGATTTTCTTTAACCAGGACCAATAGCTCGGTCAACCTTAGATGTCAATATGGTGATCCCCTTTAACCAGAACTTAAATCTAAAAAAACAGCTTGGTTAACCTGAAATTCCAATCTGGTGATTTTTTTTTAATCAAAACCAATAGCTCGGTCACTTCCCAATCGTAGGGTTTGAAAACTTGGTGCTTCTTGATTGTAGGGTTGACCTAAAGATTCTTCCTGATGACACGGTTGATCTTTTTCTTTTCTTGAAAATTTCCCAATAGTAGGGTTCCTCTCAATTTTTTCCTGATTGAAGGTTTAATTGATATTTTCTAATCGCGGGGTTTGAACTTGGTGCTTTCTAATTGCAGGATTTATAAACTTAATGCTTTTTTATTGTAGGGTTGGCTTGATACTTCTCGATCGACGGGTTTGAAAACTAATGCTTCCTGATTATAGGTTGACTTGAACACTCTTCTTGATGACATGGTTGATCTTTTTTTTTTTGAATTTCCTAATAGTAGGATTCTTCTCACTTTTCTTCCTGATTGCAGGGTTTAACTAATATTTCCTGATTGCGGGGTTTGAACTTGATGCTTATTGATTGCAGGGTTGATCTGATACCTCCCGATCATGGGGTTTTAAAACCCAATCATTCCTGATTGTAGGGTTGATCTTTTTTTTTCTTAAGAATTTTCTAATATTAGTGTTCTTCTCATTTTTTTCCTAATTGCAAGGCTTAACTAATATTTCCCAATCATGAGGTTTGAACTTGGATTCCTTGCTATCAAAGCTCAAGAATTCTTTCTTTGTCAACTCTGATTCATCAAAATGTTGCTAGATTTCCACGAGAATCTTCTTGAAAAATTCAAAAATATATATACAATAATTTGGGATTAGATGACATGCATGCATCATATCCTAGTTTAAATATAAGCTCCCCTCTTTGATGCTCCATCATCATAGAGTGTATATGTTTGCTATCTAAAGTCTTCTCAGTTTTTTTCTGATTCACCCGCTCATTTGAGTTTACCATATGTCAGTCTTTCACTCAAATGTAAGTGCAGTGCCCATCATGGGTTGTGTGTAATGATTTCTCCTTCCATTGTTTATCAAGCCTGAACATGCTTCCATGTGTGGTATTGCTTGATTCATCATAAAGGAGTTTAACTAATCATTTTGCGTTTTGGATTCTCTTAAGAACTGTCCTTTGATTAGTTATGTGCATCCTGTCAATAATCATCAAAAGGTTTTTTAATGTTAACCTCATCTTAGATTGTCAATTAGACATGATGTTGCCCTTAATTAAACCATATTCTTCAAGCATGTGTTACCATCAACCTTCATAGAATTCTCAAGTCATCTAGATAAGCGATAAAGGCTCATCATTGGATGCTTGATGTTTTTCTCAATAAATTCCTTTCAGCTCGTCTAATTAGATTGTGAAAAGAAATACATTGTCATCATCAATGATATTCCCTTTTATTATCTACATTCATGTGTTAAAATGCACCTTAAATCAATGGGCTTGAAAGAAGATTGTCCCACAGTTAGTTTTGGTAACATGCATATTTCCAACATTTATCAAAATGTACCCATGTGATAACATCTTTCAAGAGTCATAACCATATTTCATAGGGTAAACCAAGACTTCAGACATGAAGATCCCCTCAAATGTAGCGTTGTTCTCAACTGCTGCTGGAGTTTATTAAGTCATATTACCCTTAATTGATATAAATGTGTTCATTCTTCTATTTATCATCAAGAGGCATTTGTCATTGCCATAACTTTGATAAATTTTACTGAATCATCAACTAATCTAAATATTATTTGTTTTTCTTCTCAAGGTTCACTGCATTGCTCCCGTCTGCTCGACTTTTCGAGGGTGATTAAGGAGTCTTAATATCATTTCTGTTAAGGATTTTGCAAACTTAGTCCATGGTCTTTTATTCGAGAATTTTTCATAGCACGCATAATAACCAGTAGCTTAGTTCATGAAGCCGCGACCCTTACGAAAAAGCTCTTCAAGTTTTACGAGTGTCATTTATTGATGTGAATTGCTTGCTTGATTAAAAAAAGTTTTTAAAAGCACGTAATGTAAGCTATGGTTCATATTTACAAAAGAAAGGAAAATTCATCAGCTCAAAATGTATTTCAAGGTTTCAAAGACCTAGGATCACTTTTCTTCTGCCTCTTTTCTCTTGTAAAGTCATCTTATAAACTTTGTTTGGATAGACTCTCTTTCTTAATGAAGATTCTTGACGCGAGATCTTTGCCTCAATTTTAGAGCGTCTCAAACCATTATTTTCCTTTCCTTTTCTTTCTTTAACCTTTTTTTTTATTTTCTTGCTTCCTCTCTCTTGTCCTTCCCTTTATATGATGATGCCCTATATTGTTGGGTTCTAATTTTCATAGATCCATATGTGCATTTCTATAGTTTGCTCATATTTTATTTTTATTTCCTAGTGTAGAGTGTGATCCTAGTCAGGGTTTTATGAAGAAAACTTTTTTATGCTTAAATACGAACCACAAGGGATATATTCTTAAAAAGTGAAGGCACAAACAAAGACGATATTTTTTTTCATTTCAAGCAAGGTAAGCTAGAACTAATAAATTTTGACCTTGTCCAGCATAATAATTTAGACTTGTAAAAAAATTCTTATTTACGAGTCCATAACTACCAAATCCACTACAAGGCATTATATATACTATTAAAGCTTAGATCCATGATGTGTGGTTCAATTTTGTATGTGAGTTTAAAATTTGTTTAGTTATCCCATATTGTTTATCATGCTATTTTAACAAACATTGAGTCATTTCTGCAATCAAAATACTTTTATCTTTCAGGATTGATTTAGCCTTAATTTCACATGTTGGAGTTTGATTAAAATATTTTGTCAAAATAAAATGCTAAACATCTATTGACTTCATAATAACAAAGAGACAAAAAAAAAGATATATTTCATTAAAATATGATTAGATGTGATTCTAAAACAAAGTAATGAACAACAAAATTCCATAACAAAATTGTTGACAATGCAACACCCTAATTAGGTCAACTTCTTTAGCAATATTTGTGTTTAGCCATCATTTTCGATCACATATTATGTTGAGGATTTTCTGGTGTACCACTTAAAGGATGGTGGCTTTAAAGATCAGGCAATTCCAATGTTGTGTTCGATTGTATTTTTTCCTCGATAATAAAGATGAATCAAAATGGGAAGCATCTATAGAGTAAACCCTTCCCTAATCGCAACTGATCAATGCTTCTAGTCTTGAGGTTGAAGAATGTCACGTCAGGAAAATATTTTCCCATCAGTATAATGTCAGCATTGTAGAAGGCCAAATGACTTATATAGGGTTCTTTCCTTGTTAAAACCCAAATGTTTATTGAATGCTTTTTATTCCATTATCTTCCATTATAATCCTTCATGATCCATACTTCCATGAAATTGTTTTCCCTATCAATGCAGGTCATGACAAGTTTTCCTTCGTATTCGACAATCTCAATATCTTTGTTATTATTGCCTTCATAAGCTGGCGAAGGAAGTGAAAACATGCAGTAGCTCTCCCTTCTCACATCAAATGTAAATATGTTTATTTTCCAAGTAAGATAATGAAGTGAACCATTCAAGGATACTTTTGTCATAAGACAAATGGATTCCTATTGTGACAACTTTACTTCATCCAACAACTTTCATCTCCAAGTCTTTGAGTTAAACAACTCAACTCTAATGTAATGATACAAATAGAAATTTTTTTATCACGTAGGCGATATTTGGGCTTCGAGAATCTCACAATCTTGTAGTGTAAAGGCTTTAATCTTTCAACCATCATGCCAAATTATGTAGTATCATATTGTGTCTTTGAATCTCATAATATTGTACTCTTTGATTTATTGATGCACTCCACATTATCAGGAAGAAAATCAAATGATATTTCAGGAACGAGCTTTGAAGTGTTAGTTAAAACAAAGAAAATATGATATTCATTTTTTATCATGTTTTGTATAAACAAACAAGAGACAATGTTGGTTTTTTGGTTGTGTAGCTTTGTGAAAGTGGATTTATATGTGAACTTGTTGCATTCCTTAGAAAAAAGCCTAAATTTTCCTATAATCTTTATTGATAAATGTGTTAGAACTTCATAGATGACATCCAAGCATAGGTCACAAGCTGAGTTCATGGTTGAGCAGAGGTTCTTATTACTAGCTTGTAGAAAACCACAAATGATGCTTTGGGATGGGAATATAAGCAAAATCTCTTTATCACCATCAGAAGTTGATGACTCTTGACTCGTCAGGGGAAAAATTATATTTGGGGGACCTATATTTCAAACTATGAACATGCATATTAAATATATGAGCAAGTTTTTATATGATGAACTCGCCCTTCAAAAGGTGACACACAGTCATAACTCTTGCATGATAAATAAGAATTTTGATTCTAGCCTAAACTCTACAGTGAAAATTTTCTGAGTGATGACTATTGTGTCACTCGTAAGTCCTGAACTCAAGATGCTTTATGAAGGGTTTGCCTTGATGTAAAATATGTATAGAGAGCATACACCCTAAAGGCAGGTTCTAATCCTTTTACATGAGACAAGGGGTAAGTTTACTACTTGATCTATAAAAAGGTCTCTCGTTGTCTTAATGATCACCCTTGTGAAGGAAATATAGGGGCTCGGTAGGTAATGAGATGGCACACATACCAATCATTACCAGTCTAAATACTCAGCAAAGAGTTGGATGGTTTCACAAACTTAAACCCTAACTGGAAGTCATTAGGTAAGTCGTTACTCCTCCATCTAACCTGAAGTTTCCATGTGCATGCATTCCAAAACAATATGTCACAAATAAACTATTGATGCATGGAGATATTCATTCATATCCAACATACATATATGAGCACAATAAAATAAAATAAAATAAAATATATAGAAAAATAAGCCTAAAGCAAAAATGTAAACGTATCAAATCAAATAAAACACATCAAACACACAAAGCTTAGTCTAATACTGTCAAAAACAATATCTTCCTTAATGGAGTCGTCATTCTGTCTCACGTGAGCATACGACGTCGGAGGGTCAGGGAATCTCCACCTGGTTGTTTGGTTTAGGGTCGTTAAAAAATCTGGATGTACTGGTCTTATTAGAAATTTAAAAGGTAAGGGATTGGTTGTGGTTAGGGAAGGAATTAACACCCCTAACACACCTTACTTAAGGTAAGCTATATTGTGTGATCTGAATGTGGTTTAAAGGGTTTGATGGATTTCTAACCATTAAAGTCTATGGCTTGGGGTAAAGATTCACTCATGTGAATAAATCTAGTATTTCAAATTTATTATAGGCTTGTGTGCCCAAATAAATTTTTATGCAAATCGTCCATGTAGGTGCCCTAACAGACTTCATATATCCTGAAAGGCGGAAGGGTTTTCCACATCTCATATGTTGTGATAAAAAATACTCTCAATTAAAATTTATGAATATTCAGAATAATTTTGAGAATTTTCTAGTCGATTCCTGATATTTAAAAACTAACCTACTTGTGGGTCCAATATTTTTGCCACAATATTGACCATTAATTCTCTTGAATTAAAATTTTAAAGGTTATTAAAATATTGACTAAATTCTCATAGATTCAATAAACTGGTTATTAAATCCAAAATCCATGCAAATATATATTTTATAAAAAATGCTAAAACACATGTGTGTGTGTGTGTTAAGTAAAATCATGATTTTTGTTTTTTTTAGAGACATGGTCGTATGCAACTTAAAGTGGAAATTTTATTTTTGAAAGAGATTTTTTTTATTGTTTTTGTGAAATGGAAAACGATTTGTTTAATATCTAAAAGGTGCCTCGTGTGTAGGTCACAATTCCAAATATTAAATATGTGAGAGTAAAAAAAAGTGGAGAATTCAAATTTGATTGCAAGTTAGGCAAAACACAAATAAATTATTTTTATCAAGGCTATTTTAACCACAATATTAATTCAAAAAAATTATCATTCATCAATTTAAAACCGAACAACGCAAAACATCCACATAAATCTTATTAATTTCACAAACTTATATTCAAATTCCATGCTAATTAAAATAAATCAACATCAATCCAAGCGCAACCCATGAATCAAGATTTAATGTTCAAATCAACATAAACTCGACCCTAAAAGTAAAATCACAATTCAGCGCAAATTATTGAACTAAAAACACAAATGAATTCAAAACAAATAATTTGTCCAAACATTCCTAAATTATACAAAACAATGAGATTTTATCCTAAAATTCATAATTTATAGTCAATTTGTTCAAAAACTAATATGAGGTTATGGATCGACCTTTTAAGGTGTTTGATGTGTCCAGGGTATACTAAAATCAAAGCTCAAAGGATAGGAATAATGATAACACGTGGACTCCACATGCCGCCACTATTGGAGGAGCTTATGCTAGTGGATTGGATGCTCCTTTGTCTCCTCTTCAACACTAGATCGGTGGCGATGTCCAACACTGCTCAAAGAAGGAGACCTGGCTTTCCAAAGCTTTAGTTTTCTCTATCTTCCTCCTTTTCTCTTTCAGCTATCTCTGTCTACTATAACTTTTCTTTCTCTTTAATTATGCTCTCCATTGTTGTCGTTATTTGTGGAGGTAGGTCATGATTTGAAGATGGCCTCAGGTTTCGGGGATTAATGGCTATGAGTTGCAATTATGAGTATATGTGGGTTTTGTGATGAGCGTTTCAATGGCTATAGGTCTGTTGGTTATGGTTGTTTGCTGCTACTTGGAGTCTCATGTAAAAATAAAAAGAAAGAGGATGGTGACAGAAAGGACTATGATTGCTGTTTTGATCTAGGTGTTTAATTGATATCGATTTCGACTTATGTGAGGGTAGTGAAGGCTGATTGATGGGTGGTGCTTTGGCGAGTTAAAGACAAGAGGTTGGACAGGGGAAAAGCTTCTCACGATGACAAGGTTGGGTCACGGTGGAGCTTTGGTATTGTTCTTGGGCTTTTAAAAGGGCAATTGGTGATGTTGATTTCAGCTGTTGCAATAGCTATCAGTGAAGGAGTTCTGGGAAGGATAGAAATAGAGGATTTCACGGTGTTAATAGATCAATTTGTGGTGGTTTTGAGTGAATAGGTGAGACGAGGAGGTGAGGGGTTATGGCCAATTATTTGTTGAGGTTGCTATGATGGGATGTGCTACTGTTTTTACGAGAGGAATGGACAGTATGTCAGTTTTGGGTCTGCTTGTGAGGAGGAGAAATTGGACTCTCGGCTAAGGTAGGTTTCTCTTTGGTAGTGAAGATGAAGGTGAATATGAATAGTTCCTGGTTGGTGTTGAAAAAAAAACAGAAAGCTAGTTGAGAGGGGGGGTAACATGTTTGTGACTTTTTTTTGTTTGTTTTTGGTATATTTTTTTTGGCTAATACTCTCATTAATTCTCCCCTAAAATCTTCCCAAATCCTCTCCTTAAATTCCTCTTCCCCACAAGTATGTATGTGTAACCATCTATGTATAGGTAAAAAAAAAATTTGGCTTGAAGACAAAGCAAACCAAAATCAACCATTGGATTTAAAGAATGAATCTCTATCACTCATTTGATAACATAGAGGCAAAACAAATAAAAAATGACCCTTGGATTAAAAGAATTAATTGTGGACCATTTGATTAAAAACTGGGTTGTTTGGTAAGAGGGTTTTTAATTTTCAAATCATTCATCTCCTTTCCACAATTACAATTAAATCACTAACATAATAAATATTTTTTTTCTTTATTTTTTTATTTTAAATGTTTTTAGAAAAAACGCTGCAAATGACTCAAATATGTCAAGAATATATTTTTTGAGTTTTTATTTTATTTTATTGTTTTCAAAAATATTTTAAAAATAGGATAAAAAATTAGGTAGCAACATCTAGTATGGGTTTTCCCCTCAATTCTCTCTTAGCAGCGTCGATCTCCAAAACCATCGGATTTTTTAAGCAACAATCCTTATTGCTAGTTCTTCAAGCAGTTATCTCAAGCAATCATTGATCCTTCAGTCATTAAAGCACACATCTAAGAACAAGTTAACAATACATATAAAAAAAAATTAACTTTTGATCTGATTTGTAGCAGTCCATTATAATTTAACAAATAACTTGAATACACCTTGTTCTATATAATAACCTTTAGCTTATAATTAGACATTTGGCTCGCGCTTCATCGCCGGTTAGATTTTTTCAACAAAACATTTTATACAAAGGCTTTTTTGACATTTTTTTAGTTAGAAAACTTCTAAGTGAAAATTAAAAATTTTATGCATAAATGCAATTAAAAAATTAAGAATTACGTGTGTTAATAAATGAAAAAAAAACCACAAACGATAACTAAAAACAAAACTGGAAAAATCAAGAAATAGGTGTAGATCAAAATATTTAATCTTGTAAGATGATACATATATCCGGTTGTGTTTTCTAAATTTTTTTGTTAAAATAATTGTTTTATTCAATCAAACAATAATAGAAATAGACACGCACATTAAATTAATTAAATTAAATAAAAAGAAAAAATATTATGTAAGGCTATACATATTAGAAATATTATTTGAAAATAAAAAAAATTATTTTCAAAAATAAAGTTCTTCTATACAAAAGATAAAAAAACAATTATGGATGAATGAGAAAAACCTCTTCAAAAATCAAATGCATAACAAAAAACTAATCATAATTTAAAATATGCTCTCTAAACAAAAAAAAAAGGGGGGGTATTAATCTAAGTATAATTAAAAATAAAAAAAACAAATAAAAAGAAGCTTTAATAAATAAAAATTACAAAAATAAAAGAAAATGTCAAACACTACTGAGCCTAGTAAATTGGGCTAGGCTAACCCAGCTGGCCCTATTTTGTTAGGGTCAGGGCCATGTTTTGGGCTCTTTTTTTTTGCTGCATCTGGAATGAATGACATGTTGTTCGCCCTGATTCTTTTTGAAAAGAAACTTAAATGATGTGTCGTCTGAATTTGTCTAGATTCCGGCCACCACAATTACTAAAAAATCGGGGCTTCAAGTTTTTTTTACCCGAAAACTCATTTTTCAAATCATTTTTTACCCAAAGCATCTTAGGAACCATGATAACTCTATCCATGGCCTCAAAAAACCCAAAAACCCGTCCCAAAAACTGAAATCAACCTGAAATAAAAAATCTACATGAGCTCATATATAACATGAACTTTAAAAGTGAAAAAAAACACATAATATAAACTCCCCTCATCAAATGAACTCATTTGACACAAACATCGACCGTTTTAATGGCCTAAATCGGTGTCAACAACGATATTTTTCTTTCTCTACAACTGGAATCCTGTGACCCCTCTCTGTCCTCTCTCAACTAGGGACTAAAAATAACATAAATAAATTTTTATATCAAAATTGAATTGGAGAAATATTGAGGTACCGAAATTATATAATATGTGTCATTTTTAAAGTTTGAGGACCAAAGTATATTTTTCCCGAAACTACTGGCATGTCATTCATGTTTGCTTTTTTCATTCTGATCCCTCTTCTTTTAATTTCACCATTAACTAAGAAATCAAAAGCAATTGGTCTTCAATTATGATGAAATCATATAAAATAAAACTTTGAGAACTAAAATGAATTATGAAAAAAATACACAATGCTATCCATAGTTTTGTGTGTAGGTGAACAATGCCAACTCTTATAGTAACCAGCCCATATAATTTAGTTTTTAGGTAATTACAAATAAAACTAAAACTCATCAATGTTTTATTGTAGATTGTGCATAGTGCAATCCACAGTAAAACAACTGATGAGCCCTTAAATGACCAAAAAAATGAACACACACTTAGGGGTAAAATCATATTTTAACATATTTATTGCACAATGTAATTACTCTCATGCCCTTGAAAAAAAACACAGCTAATGTTTGAGGGCGTTTTCATATTTTCATATTTTTGTACGGTGTAATTACCATATAACCATTGGGGTCATTTTTTTTTACCTAAGGTTAAGGGGCATTTTAGGTTTTTTAACCTTTTTTTTTCTTGGAATTATCCAATGGGGGTTAAGGATGTTCTAATCTTTCTATAATTAAAAAAAAAATGGTATGTGTCAGCAAGTAGGAGGCGTCCTTACCCTTTGGGTGGAGCGTGCGGCACCTCTCAGTGATTGTTGATAGCCTTCCACAATGACATCTGAATCATCACGCCACCCTCTATACAATGAGCCAATACGCGTTGGCCTCCATGGCACGGAGGAGCTCTAGTGACAATTTTTATCCTCCCCCATCTTTTCTCTCTCCTTCACCTTAAAAGGTGTGCTGGCCTTGCAAGGTTGCAAAGTGGTGCTCAATCATTTAATTGTATCGAATTTAATTTATTTATTTTTCAATTTTATCCCTTGACAATTAATTTTTTATGTTTTTTTTTATCAAATTTGATCCTCATTTTGATTCCTAATTATTTACTTTTAATATTTTTTATTGGATTTTATTTTTTGAATTAATCCCTAATCATTTGATCTTAATTCTTTCTTCTTTTTTTTTTTTAATTTGATCTTCATTCTTATGATTACAATTCCTTTTATTTTGAGTTCTCTTTTTGATTAATTGTTTTTTTTTGTAATTTCATCACATACTATTTAATTTTATTGAATTTTCATATCATATTTGGTACTTATTTTTTTATCATGCTTTTAAAACCCGGGAGTCGACCCCAACATGTCCCGGGTCAAGGGTTGGGTCGAATAACTGGGGCTATCAGTCAATTGAATTTTTTATTATGCAAAAAGTAAAAATGACATTATTTTAATAAAAAATAATGGAAAAAAATCAACGGGTGTTGACATGATTTTTCCCTAGCTAATCATTCGATTTTTTATTTAGCTAAAAATTAAAAATGGTATTATTTTGATAAAAAAAATAATGGAGAAAAAATTCAATTAGGATCCTTTTTTTTATTAGTCTTTCTTTGTTTTGAATTCTTATTCTAGTTCAATTTGATTTGATTTTGTTTTTATATTAAATATAACACTCATTTTCATAATTGTTGGTTTTTTTTT
>Ga0325405_1002831_pt1 | contig 17873 bp, 15 predicted proteins | sample PopdelMetagenome_21_FD_205663 | JGI IMG/M metagenome (GOLD analysis project Ga0325405, IMG submission 205663) | Populus deltoides microbial communities from Bellville, Georgia, United States - Xylem-Control-R2 | ecosystem: Host-associated > Plants > Phyllosphere > Stem > Wood/Secondary xylem...
AAAGAATATCAAGGCATTTTATATATAAAACATAGGCAAAACACTAGTTAAATGTGGGTGAAACTATCGAATAATATGGTTGCATCATGCAACATCCTTTTCAAGTCTGCTAACAAAGAAATCATTTTTAGTCTTTCTGTACCTATGGTTCGTTGGCAAGAAACGATTGTGATAGTAAAAAATAGGAAGTTTTACCTCCGTTTGTTAGCGTGAATGCTTCGTTTTTTTCCATACAATATGAACATGCTAGTTTTCCATGCGTGCTCCAACCAGAAATCATTCCATAAGCTAGGAAATCATTGCTAGTCCACATTAAAGTTGCTCGCATAACAAAATTATGTTTCCTTGATATATCATAAGTCAAAGCTCTAGAGGACCACAACTGCATCAACTAATCAATCAATGGTCGAAGACAAACATCTATATTCCAGCCCGGACTGCTCGGACCTGGTATGACCATAGATAAAAACATGAATTCCGACCTCATACACATCTCCGGCAGCAAGTTATAAACCGTTAGTATGACCGGCCAACAAGAATAAAGAGCAGTAAATGACCCGAATGGGTTGAATCTGTCTGTACACAGCCCAAGATACATGTTTCTTGATTCAGTTTAAAAGTGAGGATGCACACTGTTAAAGTGTTTCCATGCTTCGTCGTTAGAAGGATGCACCACCACTTCATCAACCGTATTATGTGCTTAGTGCCATGTCATATGCTCAGCAGTCTTTGATGACATGAATAACTTTTGCAATCTAGGTGTGATTGGGAAGCATCTAAGTTTCTTATATGCCACGAGATTCTTTCCCATGCCAGTTCTGGGCTTGTAACAGGAATGCCCACATGTCATGCACTCGATTAGCTCAGCATTTTCAAGGTAGTAAATCATACAGAAGTTAGGGTACATGTCAATTTTTTGGTATCCTAAACTGAGGGGTTTCATCATGGACTTAGCAGTATAGAAGTTCTCTTTAAGCTTATTCCCTTCAAGTAAAATGCTTTTCGCCCATTCTATAATTTTGTCATAACTGGCCTCACTCAACCCGTGATCTGACTTGATGGTGAATACCTGTGCTATGGCCGATAATTTACTTTGATTCATGCACCCATCCCATAATGGTTCATTAGAATCTTTCAATAAATCAAAAAACCTTGTTGTATCTGCATTAGGTTCTTCTTCTATGATTGGACATTGACTGACATTACCTTGATTCATTCTCATTGCATTCATAACCATATTTCTGTAAGGATTACTGTTGTCATTTACAACTTCATGCACGTTGCAAGCACTAGAAGTTGACCCAACCACCCTTTATACCATGCTCTCATTAGGAACAAATAGTTTCAGTGTGCATACCAACATAGGTAATCCTCCATGAACCCTTTAGTTAGAAGATGCATCGTTACAACATCTGGATGCAAAGACTTTTTATTTTTACACTTCCTGCATGGACACCTAATACCGCCATTAGTAAAATTCCTCGGAATAGATGTGCGAAATTAATAAAACCCTGAACCCCATTACAATAATCCATCCTCTGCAATCCTTGAGGTGAGTCTCGATACATTTATGAACGATCATCCATGACGTCTATCGAGCCTCTATAAAATTATGATGACAACATGTATTAATTAACTATGTTATATAAATAAATTTGTAAAAATATTGGTTTGCCCCGACATTATCCAACAAACTAAAAAGATACTTATGTTAAATATTCATTATCAATTATCAACATCCATACAAATTTATACATATATAAATTTACAGAAATCACAACTCCGCAATAGAATTGATAAAAATTAAAACGGACCCATTAAACAAGCTATTATTTATTTCATCACAACACATCTAATTCGGTGTAATTCAAACAAAGTTTCAATAATTTACAAACAAATACAATTTGATAAAATCTAAAACAAACTATAACAACTACAAAATTATACATCTATACTACATGTTTCTTTGACAAATAACAATAAAACAAGTACACACGTTAACAAAATACATGTACTAAAAAAATTAATAATAAAATTGACATTTAAATGTTAAAATTAAAAAGGATAGATTTACTTACAAAAAATGATAAAATTCACAATAAATCGAAGAACGAATGTTGTGACCATGTACAAAAATATAAGAAAAATGAGTGCTTGTGTTGAGAAGATAGGGATAATTTTAGGGGGTAGGTGGTTGTTTGCAGTTTGGGAGGGGAGAGTTGGGATGTGGAAGAAGAATGAGAAATAGAAGAGGAGAGAGTCGGAAGAGTGTGGATATATTGGCTTTTACCGATGGAATCACCGACCGACAAGTCATGTCGGTATACCCGTCGGTAATTCTGACAGTGAATGGGCCACATCACTGTACGGAGATCCTGGTTTGAATCCCTCAGCCATTCCGTCGGTAAAATCGTCTGAAAAAATTCTACGTCATCAAACTGTTTATTTTTTTCAAAATTCTATATATTATATCGGCAATGCAGTCGATATATACCGACCGACTTGCCGACAAAAACCATGTTGTCGGTAATTATTACCAACAACAAAGGTTTGTCGGTATAAACCGATAAAATTAGAGATGAAATTATATCCATCGGTAAAAATTACCGACAAAATAATTATGTCGGTAATTTTGTTGGTTTTCGCCGATCTTCTAGTAGTGTCCTATTACATCAAACTATTATTCCTAAATATTCCTGATCAATGCTCTCTTAACAATGGACATTTATTAGAGCTGTTGAGGCTATTAAATATTATGTTTTTTTCTTTGTGAAAGGAAGCAGTTGATCTCATAAGTTTAGGTATGAGAGATACTTAAAACTAATAAGTAAGTGCTTATCATATGACATGTACACTAAACTGAACCGCATGAGAATTTCATATAGAGATATCACTTATGTCTATAGAAAGGCTCATAAGATGATTGTGTAAGTGATCCTTAGACTTGAGATAATTAAGTTATCTTATATAAGGAGTGTTATGTTTTAATTATATTAAATGTTATCATGGTAAAGGTAACAAATTGGCAGACATTGAATATAACATAAATTATATGAATCGAATATGTTTAATGCTATAAAATTAGGTCCTACTTAACTAACTTGTATAATTTGGATGAGTCATTCATGATTATATGAAATTAGAGGCATGAGTTAGGTGAAACATATATGATATGTTTAGATAAAGAGTTGTCACCTAACTGATTTAGAAGTCACATAAAGATGTGATTAATAAACTATGTTATATACTTAATTTAATTTATTTTGATTTATTGAGTCACTCAAGATTAGATAAATTAAATGAGATCTTAGCCTACTAGGAAAATCTAAGCAAGATATCCTGAATTAATAAAGAGGTCTATTAATTTATAAAAAAATAATGGGAGACCAAATTAGGATTAAAAACCTTATCTAAACTTGGATTTAAATATATATGCAAGAAACTAATATTCGTTCTCTTTACATTAATAGGTTGATAGATAAAATAAATAGTAACATATCTTTATGAAGTATACTTGATGTTAACAAATTATCGGGACCAAACTTTTTGGACTGAAACCAAAATTTCAGAATTATTCTCAAATAAGAAGGAAGATTATATATGCTTGAAGTCCTATTTCTCCTGTCCCTGATGAGGACGCTTTTATTGAAGTTAAGATAAAATATCATCGTCATATTAATGACAATAATTAGCTGGCTGCATGCATTATGTTAGTCAGCATGTCTTCTGAACTTTAAATAGAGTATGAGAATATGAATGCCTATAATATGATTAAGCATTTCAAGGAGCTGTTTGATACTAAGGGGTATGAAACCTCTAAAGAATTGTTTCCAAACATGATAATATAATGTTTTAATGTAAACACTCGTGTGATGTTTATGATTGAAAACTATCTTGCTACTTCACATAGTAGTTCTTAGGTATTAAATACCAGATGTGATTTTTATATTTGTAATAATGATTAAGAACTAAATAGAGGTAGAAGATTGCTTAAAGGTGAAGTGGACCTACGTGTGGGCAATGTAGCAAAAGTTGTTGCATTAGATTTAGGAATTTATAATTTAACTTTACCTAGTGAGATGCTACTAGAACTTGATAATTGTTATTTTGTTCCAGTACTTGCTAGAAACATTGTATCCATTTCTTATTTAGTTTTGAATGGATTTAAATTTATTATCGAGAATAAATGTTGTTCTTTCTATAATAATAATGTTTATTATAAATCAGGTAATTATACAAATGGTTTGTATGTATTTGATCTAGAGATACTCATATTTAATATAAACATCAAAAGGAATAAATTAAATAATCTATATCCATCTTACTTATGGCATTATAGACTAGGTCATATCAATGAAATAAAAATCACTAAGTTATATAAAGAAGGATATTTTGATCATGAATCATATAGTTCTTGTAAATCTTATTTATTGGGTAAGATGACCAAAACATCATTTATTGAAAAAAGTAAAAGGTCGAAAGAATTATTAGGTTTGATATATACAAATGTATGTGGACTAATAAAAATTTGTGTAATATGCGGATATACATGTTTCATTGCATTTACTGATGACCATTCTAGATATAGTTATATGTATTTAATGAAATATAAGTCTGCATCATTTGAAAGGTTTAAAGAATTCAGAATGAAGTGAAAAATAAATTGGAAAAAGTATTATGATACTTCTATCTGATTGAAATGATGAATACTTGAGCTATGAATTTCAAAATTATCTAAAAGAGAATGAGATTATCTCACAATGGACACCTCCTAGAACACCATAACACAATGAAGTTTCTGAAAGGAGAAATTGCACTCTATGATGAGTTATGCAAACCTTTCACTTTCTTTCTAGTGATATGGCTTACAAACTATTGCTTACCTTTTAAATAAAGCTCCATCCAAATATGTTAATAAAACTTCATATGAGATATGGAATGAAAATTGACCCAACTTATCATACTTTAAGATTTGAGGATGTGAAGGTTATGTGAAGCATAATGTATCTGAAAAGCTAGAAGCTAAGTCAGATAAATATAAGTTTGTGGAATATCCAAAACAAACAACTGAATATTATTTCTACCACCCTGTTGAGCAAAAGATATTTGTCTCAAAACACGCTATCTTTTTAGAGAAAGAATTTGTTCTTGAAAGAAGCAGTGGGGGAAAATTGAACTTGAAGAAGTTCAAGAGCTACAAATGTTAATCCAAGTGGAACTTGAGCCTGAGACTATAACATTGAATGATTAGTTTTAAGTTGAAAAAAATACAAGAACTTCGTAAATCTGGTGGGACATGTCATGCACCATCAAGATATCAGCTTCTTATAAATGCTGAGAATGACAAGTTGCTCATTATTGATGATCCTATCAACTATATAGAAGCAATATCTGATATTGATTCTGAAAAATAGCTTGAAGCCATGAAATTTAAAATGAATTCTATGTACACTAACCAAGTATGAACTTTGGTTAATCCATCTGAAGGGATAAAATCCATTGAATATAAGTGGGTATTTAAGATAAAGATTGACATATATGTGAATGTACTAACATACAAAGCTAGACTAGTTGCTAAAGGTTACAGACAAAAATAAAGTGTTGATTTTGATGAAACCTTCTTGCCAGTAGCTATATTAAAATCCATAAGAATTTTGCTTGTTAAAGGTTACAGACAAAAATAAAGTGTTGATTTTGATGAAACCTTCTTGCTAGTAGCTATATTAAAATCCATAAGAATTTTGCTTGTTATAGCTTCATGCTATGATTATGTGATTTGACAAATGGATGTCAAAACTGTATTCCTGAATGGAAGTCTTCACGAGGATGTGTATATGACACAACCTGAAGGTTTTGAATCTAAAAAGCAAGCTACAAAAATCCATTTATGGACTTAAACAAATAGTTAGAATATCTATTTTGATAAGACAATCAAATAGTTTGATTTTATAAAAAGTATGGATGAACCTTGTGTTTTAAAAAAAAAATTTAGTAGAAGTGATGTTGTTTACTTAATCTTATATGTAAATGACATATTACAAATAGAAAACAACATTCATTTACTTAAATCACTAAATATTTGGTTGTCTAAGAATTTTTGCATGATAGATATAAGAGAAGCAACCTATATAATAAGAATTAAAATCTATAGAGATAAATATAAAAGATTGCTTGGATTGTCCTAATCTATGTATATAGACAAGATGCTAAAACGATTTAATATGGAAGAATCCAAAAGATGATACTTACCAATTTTGCATGAGATCCGTCTCTCCAAAAACATGTGTCCTAAAACACAAATTGAGAGATATAAGATGGAAATGATTCCCTATGCTTCAGCTATAGGATCCATTATATATACGATGCTATTACTAGACCAAATATATCTTATGCTTTGAGTATATAACATGTAGATATCAATCTAATCCTGGTAAGGGTCACTAAAAAATAGTTAAAAACATTTTTAAATACTTAAGAATGATTAAGAATATTTTTTTAATATTTGAAGGAAATAAACTAGAAGTTCATAGTTATTTAAATGCTAGTTTTTAATCAGATATTGATGATAGAAAATCTCAGTCAGGATATGTATTTACTCTGAATAGAGGTGCTGTGAGTTGAAAGAGTTCCAAACAAGAAACCATAGTAGATTTTACAATTAAAGTCGAATACATCTTTATGTCTGAGACGGTAAAAAAGGCTATTTTGATTAAGAAGTTCATTACTGAACTTAATGTAGTTCCTAGCATTGTTGATCAAGTAGCCCTATACTGTGACAACAATGGAGCCATTACACAAATAAAGGAACCAAGGTTTCATTAAAGATCCAAATATGTATTGAAATGATTCATCTGATTAGAGAAATCATAAAAGGAAAAGATGTAAAGATAAATTGAGTACCTACTGAAGAGAGTATTTCAGATCCTCTTACTAAGGTATTGTCCTAACAGAAGCATGATCACCATATAGAGGGATATGGTATTAGATACATGGCCAATTGACTTTTATTCAAGCGAGGGATCATTAGTTTATACGCCTTGTAGCCAATCAATTGGTTACACATAGCACTATTTTATTCATGTAGAACATATTTAATTTTAATAAATAAAGGCATTATTTATTTTTAATATTTATTTATATTTAATATACAAATATAATGTTTGATAAATGAATCTACAGTAAAAATAAAGTCCATGGAATAAATGCACTTTGCAAAGAAAATCATAAAGATGTTATAATTATAAGATTCCTATTGCATCAAAGTATTGTTCCTAAATTTTCTCGGTTAATGCTCTCTTAATAATGAAAATTTATTAAAGTTGATGAGACTAGTACATATTATATTCTTTCCTTTATGAAATGAAGCAGCTAATCTCGTAAGCTAATGTATAAGGAATACCTAAAACTAATATGTAAGTGCTTGTTATATGACATGTACATTAAACCAATCCGCATAAGAATTTCATATGGAGATATTACCTATGTCTATGAAAAGACTTATATGATGATTGTGTAAGTGATCCTTAAACTTGAGATCACTATGTTATCTTATATAGAGAGTGTTATGTTTTAATTCTGTTACATTTTATCATGGTAAATGTAATAAATAGGCAGACATTGGATATGACATAAACTATATGAAGATATTTGAGTGATCAATAGAGGATTCATCACCTTAGATGAATTTAGAAAAATATTCCACATGTTCTCAAATAGTATTGATTGTTAAATCCTTACGAAAGGTGGAATGAGTTTCAAATCTTATTCAAAGGATCAATGACTTTAATGTTGGAAAAAAAATATGATTTGACTTAGCAGACACACTCCATACTAAAATGTCTAAATCAGAATAATATTGATAAAGAGATAATAATTACATTGAGAAACCATTTACTCAAAAGTTAAATCAAACTACCTATGACTTTCCTAATATTTGGGGAACCATGACACGTTGGTAGATGGTGCACTTGATCTTCAAATATAAATTACTAAATTATTGAATTGATAATAAATTAAATTGTTTAATTTATTTAATTCTATTTATTTAGAATTATAATTTATATTTAAGTCACCATATTAGAAATCTAATGAGCCACACATATTAAGAACCATTAGTCAGAAATTAATTTGGGATAATTAATCATGTGTGATTTGATTGAAAATAATTTTAGAAATTAAGCACTATAATATATTTAATTTAGGGTTATAATTCTAGTCGTAGGATAATCAAGTAGGGACTTGATTGATTAAGTTAATAAAATTATCCTTAAATAATATATGAATATTATTTGAAGAAAAAATTGATATTTAACCATTTATAGGGTTTTTAGAATTTTCTATAAATATAAAGCTAAGTTTATTATTTTAATAGAAAAAAAAGTTGTGTTAGATAATTTTTATAAAAAACTATGCAAACACAAAATTAAAGCTAGCATTTCATGTTTATCAAATTCCTCTCTTTTAAATAGGAATTTAGGAGATTTTTTACTAGTGTTTTGTGTAAATTACCGTTGAAAGTCAGACAATTGAATAATTTGTAATTTATAACAACCCAACCCTATGAATTTAATTAAAACTAAAAAAGATCATATCTTCAAATAAATTTTACACAACTTTAGATATACCTATTGAGATTTAAAAACTCAATTAATTTTATTTCAATATTTTCGCTGCATACATTGTTTTGTGTGTCTTGTGTGAACCAACAATTCCACCACTTAATGCACAAAAACCTCAACACAAAACCCATGAACGAACTTTACTATAAATCAAACACGAAAATCTTACTCCATTAAAAATGAATTTCGATCCATAATTTATGGTTCTCACCATCTTCTCTCTGTCAGTAACTACTCCAGGGAGTCATATAAATGCTGAATAGATCGGGGGCTCTTCAACAGTGATTTGAGGGGAGTGAATGCAAGTCTGTTCACAGTAACCTGAAATTCTTGCAAAGGTTTCTTGATTCTTGGGGAATCCAGAGATTCTAACATAACATTGCCTTTAATGCAACCTCCCGTTTTTCTACTTGCCAGCACATCCAGCTATGTTGTCTTTCCAGCTTCGCTGACTCCCATTAAAGCAGTCAGGGATCCTGGCGTAAATGCCCGAGTAATTTATGAAACAATCCTGACCTAAATCAGGACACCCTGTCGCTTCTTGACCCTTCATTTCAGCATCATTTAAGTAGTTAAGGTAGTTACCATGAAATGAAATTCTAATATTGGGTGCACAGACTAGGATGACAATCTTGACGAATCAGACACTATATTAAGGTTCAAAATTGATGAATGATACGGAAATAAAATAAATTTGGTTGCTCGAATTGTCATATCACAGGAAAGGACAAAATACATAGAGTTTTTACTTCTTTCTTGCATTGTTTCCATTGATTGATATGATTTCTTTCTTCTCCCTGTACATTTTCATGGGCAGATCGCTCGTTAGCCTCTTCCTCGGACATAATTACTTGTGGTTTTCAAAGAGCTATTAAAAAGAATCACGGAGTTCGAAAAATGTTAATGATGTTTGTCGAAGGATGAAAGAAAAGTTTGTGTATTCAACCTTGAAAGATTGCCAGAAGGTGACATAAACTTACGGTTTAGGTACATGAGCGAGAAGGTAACCAGAACATCGAACAGAATGGTGAATCCAACAAGTCCTGTGGATCCAATCCAGTTCCAGTTTTTCTTGGGGTCTACATCAACATTCTGCAGCATTGCCACCCCCAACTCTTTAGTTTTTTTTATGACTTCCAAAAATATTTTGAAAATTTTGAAACATGAGCATGTTTTCTCGCTTTTTATTAAGAAAATAAAAGATAGAAATGAGGTAGAAAATTGGAGTTAAAAAATGAAAAATACTTTTCATCAGCGAACAACCTCTTAAATGTCATCTAAACAGTCATGGAAGGCCACCTCAAAATAACAACTTGTTATCTCATGTTTTTCCTTCCTTGCACATCCAGTTTTAAACTATAAAGAGCAATGGATCACTCTACATTTTGATTCTCTTCATTGTTGAATACAATAATAAAACATTGCTACCTTTTATATATCTCCAAGCTCAGCTTGAAATACAAATCTTGCTGCCTATCTTGCCTGGAAGTTCAGTGTCCTTATGCAGAAGGCATACAAAAATGCAAAGAAGACTGTAAAGCCAATTAATACCGCAGCAACCGGCCCCATGAAATCTGGGTCAAACCCAAAATGGTCTTGTATATAAAACTTTATTTGAGGATTATCATCATAACCAGGAACTTTAATGGTGTCCAGAACATCGCCATACTGGGACACAATCAGTCCATATACTGTCCACGCTACAGGGCAAATCCAATAGTACCAGACCCACCACTTGGGGATTTTCTGAAATCTCAAACGGAAAGTAACAAAAGTGTGTTATTACACTAAGTTGAAAATGATTAAAAAAATAATACTATTTAGAAATTTAACATACCGGTCTTGGTATAAAGAAGCCAGAGAAAAGATTGAAGAGAGAATAGAATGTTGCAGCAAAGATGGCTGCTATTTGGTGGTTTGGGGTGACGGAAACAGCCATCATTCCGTAGTACGTGAAGTAAAGGAAGGAGAAGAAATTGATGAAGAAGAACCAGAAGAATTTGGCTGCAGTCCATTCAAAGGCCACCATGGCATATACAATGAGTGTATAATAAGTAGCTTGAACAAATACGTATGGTATTTCACAAACAACCTGCATGCATGTCACGTATGTGTATATATAATACAGAATCCGGTCAGTCAATTTGATGTTAATAAGTTGCTATATACATATGTGTGTACAAATGCTTCAAGGATACAAGATCGACTCACCTGTGCAATGGCATAAGGTAATGCAGAATACATCCCAGCTGCTTTTTCTCGGTAAAACACCGTTCTTTCAACAGCTACCACTGGTTGTACTGTTTGGCAGTTGTTAATACCAACAAACAAGACAGAAGAATACATGGCACCGATAATCATAGACAGATCACTTGAGCTCTCCCTGAATGATCAGACAACGTAAACAAATTTTAATTTAGCCTACTGATCAGGAATATGTTAAGAGTTCTTAGCCAGAGTACGCACTCGACAACTGACCTTCTAGTCCCAATCTTCCAGAATATGCTACCAACCATAAGAGCACAAAACAAGGTAAAGATGTATCTAACAAGGTTATAATCAGGAGTTCTCCAGTATGTCCACCACTGCTTCCAGAGGCAAGATTTGAACTGTCCCCATATTGATTCCGAATACCGAGTGGCAAAATAAAGGTCTTTTGCTCCTGGCTTTTGCGTGCTCAACTCCTTCACGAAAGCCTTGTTTCTCCTGCTCATAAGGAAACATGGATTGAGTTTAAACCTCATAATTTAGCATATAAAAATAAGCGAATAATTCTCATGTACTTGTCACTTGACACTTGACATACTGATACAAAGATGAACATTTGTAGTGTTCTGCAAAGTCCATTCCAAGCCGGACCTCAACTGCAGCTGAACTCACTTCTAGCATCCATGTTGCCGGATTGTACTTTTCTTTTATTTTAGGGACTCCGTGAATGGCCTGTAAGATGTCAATACCCGTGATATTAGATTATGAAAAACATTTTTATCAATTATTGGATCGATAAAATCATAGGGAGATTAAATTACCTCAAAGTACTCAATGATCTTGCGAGAATTTCGACCCAATGTTCCAGAGTATATTACTTGTCCTCCCCTCTTCATTAATAACAATTCATCAAAGGCTTCAAAGATGTCAATGCTAGGTTGATGAATCGTACAGACAACTGTTCTTCCAGTATCCACGGTGTTTCTCACAGTCCTCATAACAATGGCAGCTGCCCTTGCATCAAGACCAGAAGTTGGTTCGTCCATGAAAATGATGGAGGGATTAGCAACCAGCTCCACTGCTATTGTTAATCTCTTTCTCTGTTCTGTGGACAATCCTGTAATTCCTGGAAGCCCAACTATAGCGTCCTTGAGATTGTCCAGCTCTACCAATTCCGCCACTTCATCCACAAAATTCTGAAAAGATAAATCCAACCTTTAATTTAGCTCGTAAACTATCACTTCAGATTTTAATTATGATTAGTTGAAGTCTGGAACAGTAACAAATTTACCATCTTTTCTTGTTTACCGACTTCTTTAGGGAGACGAAGAAATGCTGAATAAATCAATGATTCTTTAACAGTGACTTGAGGAGAGTGGATATCATTCTGTTCGCAATACCCAGAAATTCTTGCAAACGTTTCCTGCTTCTTGGGGAACCCGGAAATTCTAATATCACCGTCCACGTATCCACCAGTCTTTCTTCCGGCCAAAACATCCATCAGTGTGGTCTTTCCAGCTCCACTGACTCCCATTAATGCCGTGAGGACTCCAGGCCTAAAAGCTCCTGTTACTTCTCGAAGTAGCTGCAACCGATCCTCTGGAACTCCTTGCTCCTTCATTTCCTGTTTTCATTCATTAAAATTGGTTAGCGAAGGAGTTTGAGTGGTATTTTATGAATACTAGCTACTCTCGTTTCAAAAGCCCATGCTTCTAGTTAGCAGTGTCTTTATGCAAGAATTATGGTTGATAAGTAGCACGTCCATAAGATGAATGGAACATTTTATAAATTGACGTTTGGGGCAGAGTGAAAGTAGAAGGTATTGATTCTTACAGGAGGCATGTCCACAAAATAATTCACATCGTCGAAGGACATGGAAAGAGGAGTGAAAGGGAGGACCATTCCTCTCTTAGGAGCAACTCCATTTGCTGCTTCAAGAGTTGAATCAGAATTTTTAATTGGTCCACTGGGATTGGATGGGCTGCTCCTTCTCAAGAGTTCAATTTTACCTAATATATTGCAACTCCATGTAAGGAATTCAAGCATTTTATACAGAGCATTGAGTTCGGACAAGTGACAAGATTGAAATATGGAATCCTTTTTTTGAGGTTCCTTACTCGTTTTGTTTCCATCGGAAGAGGCTAATGACTGCGGGAGTGAACCTTTCTTTGACGTGGTTCCTTCTTTTGTTGTTTCCTCAGAGATTATGGCCTGTGACTTTCCAGGAGCTATTGTGTAAAACAAAAACATGGAGAAGATTAGCTACCTTAAAGATGAGTGAATTGGAAATAGTTAAGAATTTCACAACATTCATTTTGATAGAATGTAATGCCATGACTTACGGCTAAAGTACTCGAGAGAAATGGTGAAGAGAACATTGAATAGAACAGCAAAACCTAGAATAGCAGCTGTGCCCATCCAATACCAGTTCTTATCAGTATAAACACCAAAGCTATTGAGCACTGCTGCGCCTAATCTGGTAGCGTTGTCTGAAGCCTGAAACGCAATCAAAATATACTTCTTATAAACAAGTTTAAATCGTCACTCTAAAATATTTGATTCACAATCTGAGACGGTTGATGCTGTAGATAGAATTATGTTGGACATGATATCATACCAGTTTGTTCATCCACCTGGGAGCGAACATTTCGTTCACAGCTATGGCATTGAAGCCATAAGACAAAGGGGAAACCCAGTAGCCCCATTCCCACCAATTTGGAATGGTACCTGTCACCATTGTAGCAACTCTTATTTAATGTATTGAAAGCCAACAACTGCAGAGAATTCTAAGACGGGGACTAACATTTGAGTACAATAAAATTATATTTGAGGTTTTTGTTTCATTCTAACCTTTAGGTAAGATGAAACCTCCAAGCAAGAAAACAAGGAGCAGAGTGAGAGCCCCGCCTGTGTTGGCAACGATCATGGTCCTGCAGACCCCAGCAATAAGCCTAAAGAGGCCCACAGCCATTTGTTGAATGAAAAATACGAGTAGCAGTTGCTTGAAAAACCTGCGAAACAGGCAGGAAGAGATCATGCAATGCAAGAGCATCTTTAATCTAGAAGTTCTGGTATGGTGGCTATGGTGGTTACCTGTTAGCTTCCGGTGCAAAACCAATGGAGTAATACGTAATTGACACCCAAACAAGAGACTCGATTATTGACGATGGCAGCTGCAGCAAGAAAGTTGGCAGCGTGAAAGTCCAGGCAGGATGGAATTGTAGTTCTCTTTGCTTGTAAAATACGGGAAGCCTCTTGATTACAAGTGTGAGCTCAGCGAGACCATTGAAAATGTTAAAGATGATGGTAAACAGAAGAGCACCAATATACACCGCTCCATCTTCTTCATTTCTTGTATGCATTTTAGACTTTATAAACAGCGTTGACACTATAATTGCCATGATAATAAGTTGGACCGTCTTGGCTACATAAATATACGCATTTCTCCGAACCAAAATCCATTCTCTATCCCAGCATGCCTTGAGTAGTTCCATTTTCGGAACTGTGTACTTTGAGAATGATAGTGCTGCTCCGTGGCCTCGGGACTTGTCAAATGGCGATGAAAGCTCATTCTCTATTCTCATGCCTACATGGAACCTCTTGAACCTCTCAGCAAATTCCGGGACTGTTATGCATCTATATGGCTTACTTCTGTCAACCCAATACTGCTCTTGGTCTTTCTTTGAAGTAACCTGTAGTCACAAATCATTAATCAAACTACAAGATGTCTGTGTTGATATTGGCTAAAGCCCACCCATCGGGTTAGGTCTGAAATGTTAGGCTTGGCCGTTTTCAATGGGTTCTTACCTCTAGTAAGAAATCAGCAGCGCCCTTTCTCTCAGGGCAGCGGAACCCACAGCTCTCAAAGAAAGCAAGGATGTGCTCTCGTGGGCCCTGGTACACAATCTGGCCTTCAGATAAAAAGATGATATCGTCAAAGAGATCAAACGTCTCAGGAGCAGGCTGGAGCAGGGACACCATGACTGTGGCCTCAGTGTGGTGCACAATATGCTGCAAGCACTTCACTACTTGGTATGTTGTGGAGCTATCCAGACCGGTAGATATCTCATCCATGAATAGTGTCTTCGTGGGCCCAACCATCATCTCTCCTGAATTAATTAATTAATTAATTAATGAAAATAACTCCCAATAAGAACAAGCATCAAATGCTAGTAGCTACACGAGCACCTACAATTTGACTTGCTCAAAATATTTTACAGTATGTCCCAGCATACATCCACTGTTCTTATAAAAGATTTACTGGGTATTTTAAAATGAGATTATGATTTGTATCGGTGAAGTTAAGAGCAATTCATATAATAATTCTAAGTAAATAGCAAGTACAAACATAATAAATTAACCTGTCGTCACTCGCTTTTTCTGTCCACCCGATATTCCTCGTATCATTTCATCTCCGACAACGGTGTCCTTGCATATATCGAGTCCTAATATCTGTCTCATGACAACAAAACAAAGGGAAACAATAAAAGTCAAGAATAAATTAGCCCATTTATCCTAGAAAGTCAAGTATCATGACAGCAACATTAGTGTTTTTTCAAGAAAATGGGACGAAATGCTTATTAGCTGGTAGAGTATTTCCTTAAAAAAACAAATGAAGGTTGGGGTCAGTACAGCCCAGCTACACCAACATGGTAATTAGACGTCAGTCAACGGAGCGAGTGACGAGGAGAAATATTTCAGAAGAGATCTTGAGATCGTCAGAAACTTGAAGAGTCATGAAGACAACTCCAAGTTATTTCAATTCCAATTATCTAAAGCAATAATAAATATTAATTCCATGGTTAGGGTAATTCTCCTTGAGCTTACTTTGAGTGTGTAGTCAGTAATAAGACTGCTTTGAGCTCCTTCCATTGCAGTTGCCTGAAAATTACAGATGGAATTTATGTGATTTCTGGATTGTGAATGGCGGAAACTTGCTCTTTCTTTGTAGCTAGACGTATAATATTAGTGCTTGGCATTTACCTTCATGAAAAGATCCACTTCTGCCTCTGGAAATATTCCACGTTCCTTCTCTTTGCTTACAAGTGCACTTAGGAGATCTATGAGAATGACATGATTGATTCAATTAAATTACTTGTTTTAGCACTTAATAAACCAAAGTAAAGACTGAAGTTTTGGCACGCTCAGATGTATAATCAGTTAATTAATACCATATCGTGTCCCGACCCCCTGACACCTTGATGAGAAATCCAAGGTTTCTTTCACAGTCATTTCTCCTATGTGAGCATCATTTTGGCTGATATATGCTGATGATTTCCGTGGCACAAATTCATCTAGTCGATATCCATTATATGTTATGTCTCCTTTAACCTGCTTCAACAATAGTTGATGACGTCCATAATTATCAAAAACTTGTATAAACAAACGTCATTCGTATGCCTTAATTTGTCACGAACCTTGAGACTCGGGTCCAGCTTTCCTGCTAGAGCCAACAGAAGCGTTGTTTTGCCTGAGGATGGTGGCCCTAATAATAGAGTCATCCTATAACAGAAACAAAATTTAAAGCTCTCGTCAAACTGCTGAAATGGACGTTTCTTAGAAGGCAGGCAGGCATGCAAGCTAGCGCTGGTTACTGTCTTGGCATGATAAAGTACGTAGTTCAATCTATTAATTACCTTGATGGTTTTATAAGCCCGTATGCATCTTTGAGTATTGTGAGCTTTGTTCTCTCAGACAAATTAATCCCAACCATACCAAGAGCTGATTCAGCAATGTTTCTTGCAGCATTTGGAAGGGTGGGAAGAGCTCTGGTGCCAATGTGACAATCAGCTTCAACGGTTAAATGTTCAAACCTAACCTCAATTGTTGGGAGTCGGATTCCAGCCCTGCAATTACAAGGAAATTATTTGTAAATAAATAAATTTTAAAAGGTACAAGTGTACTATATTATTAGCACATGCTAATGCTATGACAGGTCGAATCAATTTTCTTTGAATATATATAAAATAAAAGTGTTTAGGCATTCCTATCTTGTTTTCTTTTATAGTAGAAATTTTTTTTTAATTATATGAAACGTAATTTAATTTGATTAAGTTAATTTGATGAGTTTAAAGATAATCTAAATATTCAGTAAAAATATAATTTTATTAAAAAAATTCATGATAATATATTTTTTTTAAATCCAAAATGACAATATATTAGATCGATCCAGATCAATCCAAGTTAACATGTCAAATCCACGATTTGAATTATAACATCGTGATAATCTCAAAAAAAAAATTAAAATAAATTATGACGCTTAATGTTAATCAATTAAATATTGAAAGATAAAATTGTAAAAAATAATTAATTAAAAAAGACCCAAAAAACAACTCATCTCAATTTGTGTTAGCTTATCAAACTCGCAACTTGGATCAAAAGATCAAAATATCCTCATAAAAAAATTAAAATAAATTATAAAATCTAATTCTCAATTAACCTAATATTAAAAGATAAAATTGAAAAAAATTCAATTAAAAAAAGACAAAAAAAACAGAGTCAAGTACCAGTTAAATCATGATCCAAGTTATAAAACCGGGGTAATTTTCTAAATATTAAAATAAATTATAAAACTCAACTTTTAATTAATTTTAAATAAAAAAAATAAAAAAAAATTAATTCAAATTAACTCAATAATAATAGCTTAAATCTTAAATTGGTTCTATTCGTCCCGAGGAGAACATTGAATTCACAACCACTTTTACTGTAATCCTATACATGGCTTTTGGCTTTTTACATTGGACAAGCCGATGACTAAACAAATACAAATTAGATTTCAACCAAAAAATAAATAAATAGAATAAGTAATGATGTGGTAGTTGTGTGCGGGCCAAGCTTGACTTGATCAAATTAAGATTCCATTAAAAAATATATATATATATATATATATTGTTACTGCTTTTTTGAAGAAAAGGTAAGAAAAATCAAAAATAAAAGACTTATGTTTTTTAATTACTTCTATAGAGATAGTTTAGTAACGTGGATCCATGTTTTTAAAAAATTTAAATTTTTTTAAAAATATTATTATTTTTTATGTTTTGATGCGCT
>Ga0325405_1002833_pt1 | contig 17870 bp, 8 predicted proteins | sample PopdelMetagenome_21_FD_205663 | JGI IMG/M metagenome (GOLD analysis project Ga0325405, IMG submission 205663) | Populus deltoides microbial communities from Bellville, Georgia, United States - Xylem-Control-R2 | ecosystem: Host-associated > Plants > Phyllosphere > Stem > Wood/Secondary xylem...
AGAGAGAGAGAGAGAGAGAGAGATACCCTTTGACAAAATGGCTGCGGGAGTAAAGCCTGTAGTTTTCAGAAAATCTAATATGGCGGACCACAAATCCACGACCAGTGGCTTGATACTATTAGGAAAAAGAATATTATTGTAACACATTCCACAGCACTAAAAACAAATAATAAATATTCAACAAAGAAAATGATTGAACATACCCTTGCACCGCCATGAAGAATGGTCCTACCAAAATAATGTGATTTTGTGCCTAATGAAAATGTGAAGAAGACAGAGCAGAGCTGAAGCTGCATTGTGATGAAATTGACAACAGCCTGCAACATTAATCAGAAGATTACCACCACAACAATTTTTCAGCTCAGCAACAAATTAAAGAACATGAGGCTAAGCAGAAGTTCATGTACTTAAAACTGTGAACTGTGAGCACATGAGTCAAGTAAGCTAAGCAACGAATTACAGTAGTCTCAGATGACAGGATAGCATAAGCAGAAGTTCAAATGTAAATATGTATGCTTGTAGATGAGTGAAATAATGCAACACAAAAAATGCAAAATCTTAGTTCTCTTCTCTTCATAATTCCAAGTTTACTGGGTCCAGTTGCTTAAACAATGCTTGCGAAGGAGGAACACTAACCTACATAAAAATAATTTTACAAGCTTAGGATGTAATATACCACATGCAGATGTTTGGAATATACGACACCAAGAAGCTCAGAAAAATTTAACATAGAATAAAAATGTAAGGGCATAAAATGTAAGGATGATATAGGTGGAAAAAAATGTAAATGAAAATAAAATATAAAGAGATAAACTTTCTTGTATCTTGCTTAACCCTTAGTTAGTTCATGTAATTAGCATTCACAGCTTACGAAACATATAGTAAGAATGATATTTACCCTCAAGAATCCCAGCTCTAAGATGAAGCCCAAAACCATTGGCACAGCAGTAAAAATACCAATTTGAAAGAGAAATTGAGTGTTCAGAGCAGCACTCAGCGCATTGTTCTTCGTTATCAGTGCTCTAATTTCAACTTCTTCACCTACTCCAGATAGTGCCTAAAACAAAATCGCATCAGTGTCAAGGAAAATAAATTGGGAACAAGAGCTAGCATATTTGTGCAGAACAGCAGGTGCTGAGTTGAAACAAAACTGTGAACTATATTTATATAGTCTTATAAAATCAGATATATAGATTATTCTACTAAAAAAAAACATATATGGATTATTTCTTACAACATTTTACATCAGATGAATGCCTTAAAACCTATGGGATTGTATTTATGATACATGTTAGACATTGTTTTTTCATTTTATGGTGGCTTCAAACGGGTACATAATTTCATATCATATTTATCAACTTGAAACAGAAAAATATCAGCAAACTAAATACAAAAATGAACATATAAGTCATGATCTGGAGTGCAAAGGATTTAAAGTGAACAAGTATACAAGAATGGAAATTTTTGTCTAGTAATGGACAGATATCAATCTTACCAAATATGCCTTCCCATAAAGGAAAACGTATACAGTCAACACCGTCAACTGCAATATAATTTCCAAAAGAAAACTTGTTAAAAAGAAATAAAATGAGAGGTGTGCAAGCAAAAAAGCATGATGCAGCTTTCACACCAAATTTTTCCTCTCCTACTCTTTTTCCCTGTAAAATTGGAGCATAAGATGTAAACCCCAATCTCTGTTGTACTAGATACACATTTATCTAAATACTATCTAGAAATGCAACACAAAACCTACACGATGAATCAAATCATAGAGACCAGCTGGTAAGAAGAAAGGCATGCAAAAGGTGCACACTCAAAGGATTGGAACAAAAGCAAACTTTTAGAGTAAGATATACATTCTCCCTTCGTGAAACAGCATAAAATTAGCATAGTCTAACTCTTTACATGTTGCATTTTCTTTATGATTGCATTAAGAAACTTAAGCCAACCGATGTGAACCTTCAATTCATTCAACCGCAAATAAATTATAAATTGTCATGTTCATAACCACAGCTGGTAATTACATACCATCGTACAAAAGTAGTATCCCACAGTGGTAAAGTAGAATGACATCATTCGAAAGAAATCAAAAAGCTGCCCGAGCCTGTAGACATCCCTACTAAGAACTTGCTCACCATTACCACCAGAAACCTTCCCTTCAAATACAGCTATCTGATTGAGACCAACATCTCGTCCTTTTCCAACCTGTAAATTTTAATTAAGGATTACAATTACATGCCTTAAAAAAGCTCCAAGTAAGAAATGAGAAACCATACCTGAATATACTCGTGATGGGTGACATTTCCTTGGCGTAGAGTTGAATTGAACCCTGCATGGGATGTCAAAAGGCAAAATTCTGTCAGGTACACACACACACAATACGGGGAGAGAGAGAGAGAGTTAAATGTAAAAGTAAAAGTATTTGAAAGAAACTACATTCTAATTCCTTCATAGGTTTTTAACTTAAAAACTAAAATAATTACTAATAGCCTAAGGTGAAGGAGAAAGCCCACACATAATGAACAACACCAAGAGAGATTGGCTTTGGCAGATCAAATTCACGAGGTTGTGATGCTTCTTTTATTGAGAAATGAACCAACTTCCAACAACCCTTAAACTTTCTGATCACTTGGATAAAACAAGGAACTTCACTTTGGTGATAATAAAACCCATCAGGTGCTACATGCTACTGGTATTAAAACTTTCAGAAACAGATTAAGCAAATCAGGTTTTGATCTAAGGTACCATATGTCCCTAGCAAAGACATAAAAAGTAGTGGAAACAAGAAACAAGTCCATCAATAGTCAAGTAAAGCAGTCATGCCTGAATATATATCTTCACTGATGTTGATAACACGAGAGGCCTTGCTAATACCACCCCGAGTTATGTGGAAAACTCTGTCAAAAACATCTGGATGTCCATAATGCATACGGACCCTGCGAGTTACGGATTAGTCATCTGTATCTGAAAATTCAATATGATAGTACGCTACCAATTTACTTGCTATAAAACTTCGAGCTTACTTTAAAGGATTAGCCAGAACACGCTGACCGAGAGTTACAAAGCTAGTTTCCTGATTTGACATAAATGAGGCTAAAGAAGAGACACTGCAATCATCACCGGTAATGCCTTTAGCAGAAAATAACATGATTACTCAAATGAGAGAAATACTTGTTTCAGCAGAAACATACCTTCCTGTAAATACATGTTCCCTAACACCAAGAATGGTTGGAGGACGAATACCATGATCTTGATGGAATTCTTCCAGCAGATTTCTCATCTTCAAGGCCTCCTCAAAATAATTATCCTAGAGTTATCATGTAAAGACACATTACAACCAACATTAAACAGTGAAGAAAATTACAAATACCTACTCTACATACCATATCAACAGCAACCCAGTGAGGGAACAAAGAAGAAAAAATTAAAAGTAGAGTAACTTTCATTTTATTTGACGCATTAAAAAATCATTTTAGTCAACTTTCACGATGAGAAATCATATATATGTGATATTTTTAAGGGGGCAAATTAATATTTTTTCATTTATAGGGTTTTCAGGTTTTCCTATAAATAGAATGTTATACTTTTTATTTTCTAAGTACACAGTACATAAACTATATAATAAGTTACAGAACACCTGAAAAACACAAAAGAAAAGAGTAAGCACTCAAAGCCATAGCAATTCCTCTCTCCTAAAAGGGTTTAAGAGATTTCTCAATGATGGTTCATGTGGATTACCGTTAGAGGTCGAAAATTTAGACAACTTATGGTTTGCAACAACTCAATCTTGAAGCAATTATTCAAAGCCGAAAAGAATATCTAATTTTCAAGTAGTCTTTGTATAAACTCTAAAAAACACTAGATATGTTGAACAGGATCTTAGATCTCCCAATTTTTTTAAAAATTTATCGTTTTCGCTACGTGCATGTGTTTCAGAAAACCCAAAAAAGCATATAGATGCGATCAGTGTGGCTGGGCTATTCTTTAGGAAGACAGTGAGGTTGCATGGTGTTCTAAAATCCATCACGTTTAATAGAGATATCAGGTTCCTTGGTCACTTTTTGCCAACTTTGTGGAAGAGGTTTAATTCCTCTTTGAAGTTTAGTAGTACTGATCATCCATAAACTGATGGCCAAATAGAGTCTAAGCAGAACTTTGAGCAATCTGATTCGTAGCATTTGTGGGGACAAGCCTAAACTGTGAGATGTTGTATTGGCTCAGGCAAAATTTGCTTCCAACAGTTCCAAGCATAGTGCTGTTGACAAGACATCATTAGAAATTGTGCACATGAAACTTCAGAATCATGTGTTCGATCTACTCACTGCCTAAAGCAAGTCAGCAGAGAAATTGACTGAACAGTGCAAGTTGTGCATCAAAAGGTCGGAAGGAAACTGGAAGAAACAGGTGCTAGAAATAAGCATGCAGCAGACAAGCATAGACAAGTTAAATTGTTTCAAGGAGTCATGGTTTTCTTGCGCAAGGAGAGGTTTCAAGTAGGAGCCTATGATAAACTAAAGATGAAGAAGTATGGTCTGTAAAAGGTGCTGAAGAAAATCAATGACAATGCTTGTGTTATTGGTCTTCTAAATAGCATAGGCATATCGAAGACCTTCAATGTTGTTGATCTTTATGAGTGCTTTCCAAATACTGAACTCAACTCGAGGACGAGTTTTTCTAAAATGGGAGAGACTACTGTAGAGCAATTATCCCAAGAGAGAAGGACCATATTGAAGCATGAAGTTATTGTTTTCTTAATTTAATTATTTTCCTAGTTAATTTTGGATTTTAATTATTTGTTTCCTACTTAGCTTAGGACTTATAATTTAATTAGTATTTTACTATTTAGAAATCTCAATGCTAGATGGATTCTATTAATTAGATAACTTTTAATTAGGAATCTTTTCCTCTAAAGGATTTTAGTACTAATATAAAAAGTAATGTCTAGTTTATTTTATGGAAATCAAGACTTTTATTTAGATTCAATGAAAATATAAGAGAGTTTTCTCTAGATTTCTCTACAGTTTAATCTGTAACCTTAGGGCTTCAGAACCCTAGTTTTATCTTCGTTATACACTGCGTCAAGAAACAATACTTAATTCATAAATTTAATTCATCATTAATGTTCTTTCCCTTAAATAGTAATGAAATTGTAAAAATGTTAAATTACAAACATACAAGTGAACTTTATTGTTCCTATATTGCATAAAAAATCCTTCTTCGTTTTCCACACAACAATTATTGGATTGGGAGCAAGAAGAATTCCAAAAATTTTGGGAGGTGTTCCTCTTGAAAAGATGTTGTGGAATATGGTAGCTTTCTTGACTTTGTGCAGTGCTTCTAAAACATCTAGTCTTGGGTTAAAGCAAAAGAGACTGGAAATGTAAGGCCTTTTGTCAAATTGGGTTTCTAGTAATTGTAATTTTGTGAAGGAGGAAATAATACTTCTTGTTGTTCCAATAAGGTTATTGATCATAAAAGTTCAAAAGAAAAACAAGAGAACAAAAAATAATGAGGCCAATTTGCATAAAATGACAGATTAGTTTTGTCTCAACATTTTACGAGTCCAAAACTGTTCAAGATAATTACATTAATGGGAAAAAACTATGACTAACCTGATTCATATCAATTGTCTGAATTGCATTTCCACGAGTAAATATAATTGCATGGTTTTGATTCTCAGGTTTTCCTTCTCCAAGTTTTGGATTCCCAGGCAACTTAACAGAGTATATTTCCTTCAAAGAAAAAAATTCACAAATTAATAAGCAACAAGTGGAACAAAGAACAGCTCTTGCTCTAAATAGAAGTTGTCAGATTGCATTGTCCATTATAATCTATTCAGGATGGAACTATTTTGACTCCTAATCGGATTAGCTCCACACAAATACATCCCGAAACTGCACATCCAATAAACTGCTAGTGCATTAGCATGGAATAGAAACAATTCTACCCACATTATCTAGAGGATAAATGTTACACCACACTAACCAACCAATATATGAGTAATATCGGTTTTCGAAGCACACTGTGATTTTACTTTATTTGTAGATACAACCAAAATTTAAAAAAAAAAGCAACAAATCACAATGAAAAATACAACAAATTCAAACTGGGTTAAAACACAACCCAGATAAATGCATTTGCACCAATATTATAAAAATAATAGTTCATTCAACATACTTCAACTAAAGCCAATGGCTATCATCAACATTAGAGGACAGCAAAAAAAATGTGAACCTTGTCTTTTCCATTGATATCAGCCTTCACAAGCTTCGAATAGTATTCTTTATGCACTTTACCATCCTTCAAAGATTCAACCTCATCAATGAAAGCAACACGAAGAGCTTCATTTCTACAACATAAGTAAATAGCTAGATATTAGGTATCTATAATATAACTAAGCATTCAAGTGGGAAAAACTATTACTACAGAGAAATGCTTGAATCTCTAAATTTGGTGAAGAAAAACTAATATGCTTTAAAAAAAAGATAGGCAAGGAGAGTGCGCAGGGGGGCACAAAATAAATCTGGCAAAAGAGAACATACTTCAATCATAAGAAAATATATTTGACATGCTAAAATTCACCTTTGCATCAGCAGTGCAATATCGGCAGCCTCGGGTTTTTGGTCCTCTTTCTGCTTTCCATATATTTGACACGTAACAACATAAGTAAACTTTAAATCAGCCAGTGCTCGTGCTTCCGGAGACAAGTCAAAGCCCTTAGCATCATTTGTATCATTAATAGAAACTGCAGCTTCCACATCTGACATTGACATGCATGATCAGATCAGTGATTATGTCAGGGCTATAAAAAAGAAAGATATAAATGGACGAACCTGCAGACGCCACTCTTTCCAAATAAGACTGAAGCATTAGAGCTTTCCTGTAGTACATCATCCCACGGACTGGAAATATCAAAACAGTGATTTAGCAAAATACCCAATAATTTAAGAGACATGCATTGCGTTTGTGCAACTAATAAAATAGAAAAGCAAGAAACCTATCTCTTCAAGTGAAGAGACTAAGAGTCCAGATGATGCTAGCAAATCAGTAAACGCTAACTTAAGAAAGCAGCTACGTCCCCTGATTAACTCACTCAACTATAATCCAATACTTATCTAAAAAAACCCTCAATCCTGAATTGACAGGTTATAAAACCTAGAAAAGCATAATATATACTGATTGATGCAAGTTTCATGGTATAAGTGTGAGCATGGCATGCGAGTGGCTAATGACCCAACTGGAATCTCATCCGAGCAGACACAAGTACACTTGGCTAGGAAAAAAACTAAAGTGGATGTGTGAGTGTCGTTAAAAGATCAAAATAGGAAAGAATTATCAACAACTTAACATGCATTTACATGAATTAGAAACACAGTAAATGTATTTGTCCCACATATACACCAGATACACAGTTTCCTAGAAAATAGTTCAAAAGACAAGCAACTTTTGGAAAAAAAAAAACCCGGAGAAAAAAACCTACAAGCACAGTGTAGAAAGCAATCTGGAATGGAAAGCCCAAAAAGGACATGCGTGCCTTACAGCAACCAGGCAACAATACTAGAATACAAGAAATGGTTCATGACTTCCCAAATATATGAGAGAATAGAATAGCGGTGTGTGAAATCATATATCCACTGAAATCAATGCACTTGGAATAGGACAGGAAAGATGTACTAAACATCATAAAACCAAATAACAAAATTCAGATTTCCCATACAAATTTAGACCATGACCAGATTCTGTATAAAGAAACGGATTATATTGTTTTACTATAAGAACTTCTCCCAAATGAACCAATAGAATAGGGAACCAAGAAACTCAAGTGAGAAGAGAGAAAAGATCACTTGCCAGTTCTGGCTAATGTTTGTCCCCTGTAAGAGGCCCAAATCCGAAGTTCAAGGTTGTCATCAGGATTATTAATGAGTTCTGAGTCTGGTGCATTCTCATCACAGCCAATACGATCAAGAAAGTTCTTCCACTCATCTGTCACAAAACATAAACAATTTTGAGGGTGCCAGCATGTGAGAGAAAATACATTTCATGTCATAAAGCAAAACTTTTCAAAGCAGCCATAAATAGTCAACTAGCCAACCAGACTGATAAATCAAAAACTCAAGAACTGCAACACTCCCTCTATACCCCCAGATTACAGTCCATTTTTGCACTTTCTGTTGGTAAACTATCAAAAAGCCAGGTGGTCTTCATTATTGGATTCCCAATTCTATACTATCTCAAATTCAAATTAGTACTTGGATAAAAATGCCATAAAAATCAAGGGCAGGCAAAGACTTCACTAAAAATCAACAACTGACAATGTAATCAATGGTATTCTTTTAAATTCAGAGACTATGAAACTGGAAGGGAATAAAAAAATTTCCATGATCATCACTAAAACTAACCCAAGAAATTCTTCTATTCATAACTAAATCCCAATACCTATTTTATTTTTTCTTCTTTCCCTAATCGGACTATCTATATAAATCAAATCATTCACTGAAAGAGAACATACAAATCAACATAATTAAGTGAAAAATCATTCACTGGAAGAGAATCCAGATTTATCATGGATCATCACTCCACCTCGTCAACAACTCTATTCCTCATGTCGTTACCTGCAATTAACTATCCATGACATGCCACATCCAAGTCATGTATGGATTCACATATTCCGCTCTAACAGATATTGGGTCCGCAGAAATGAAGTGTTAAAAACTGAGCGAAAAATTTTCCAACATTTTTAGTTTGTGAAGATGTAAATTGTCCACCAAGTGTAATGTAAATCCCCGAAGTAATCACAAATTGGAATTACAAGAAATGGGAAACCAAATAACATGTCTAGGTCTGAGACACCAATACCAAAGCAGATGAAAGCTTGACATCACATAAAGCTAAATACACAAAGCATAAAGCTTAGACTCCTTCAGTGAGTGCATTCTGTCCATTGACCATGCCTAAACCAGGATCGTAAATTAGTAAGAGATAAAGAATGCAAGGAGTACATGGACAAGAAAAAAAACAAGAAAGGAAAAGGAAAACACAAATAGAATTGACCACTTGGGAATCAAGACTATCACATAAAATCCTCCCAACCAACCAGGCAAATTTCTCCAACCTTTCCCTTCAAAGTAAAGAACAAACATTCTAATCACCATAAACTAAAGGTTGCAAGCAATTACAAAGCAAGAACAAATAAACTCAAGCAAAAAATGGCAGTGTCAAAGTTAGTTTAATCATCACAACAAAGCACACAGAGTACCTGGATATATTTTCTGCAGGTAAAACAAAGTTGATATTCCATCCTCATTTTTCTTTTGAAGTTCATTCATGCTGTAAAGAACGATCTCAGAATAATATGGAGTGAACACACTGCACATGCATACAAACATCATGAGAAAACTAGATCCATCAAGTATGCATTAATGCCTACAATTAATGCACTGAAAAAGTACAACCTGAAGGATAGCATCTCACGAACTGGCTTTGGTGCAGGCAGATCCATGAAAAGGGAATTTGTAAAGAATTGTAGCCTCCTTCTGGCTTCAATATTTTTGGGGACATTTGCAGCGGAATCTTTGATTGTTAAAAGCAAATACAATCTCTTGATTTGTGTTTTCTGCATATCCTCCAAAGTTAAATAATTTCATATAGAACACACCCTGTCATTACTAAGAGAAGAAACAAGATAAATCTTCTCTAACATACCAGCTCTGTATCTCTTGGCCACTTCAAGTTTGTAAACAAACGACCTTCAGTCCTTGCTTTTGACAGCAAATTCCACGTCTCATAGTGCTCCCTGGAATATGAACCCAAAAGGCATATTTGAGAGGAAAGTGTCAACGTATCAAATGCGTAAGTGAACACAAGCAATTTTACCAGACCTCATGTTGACAGAAAGGACATCGTGCTGCACCACATCATACAGATCTTGAACAGCTTTAATCGCACCATTTTCCTGGTCTGGTTTTTCAGCTTTCTGTAGAAGAATTTCATATACAGTGCAGAAGCATTCAATAGCAGTTTATGGCTTTAGAGATAGATATAGAATGAAAGGTTCCTTGCCAAGGAAATTAGACAATGTAAACCAAATCCTTGCATTATCAATCATCCTTCATATTGAATAGTATAATTAGGGGACAACTGATCATGATAACTGGAGATATTCAAAATTATTCAATGTGTAAAAAAGAATGTTATTGAAAACAGGTGTTGCTGGAAAACACCATCACATAGGATAAGGTACCTTGTTAAATCCCCGTGTGGGAGAAAAGTTTTTAAATTCTGGGGTAAAGTAAAAAATATAGAAATGCCCACAGATATTTTGTCACAAATAAAAGCCTGATATAGAACATCTATAGCTGAACCAGTGGGGTCAGAACCATCTCTTTATTACCAATTCATCTAAGAAGTGAACAAACGAGAAAAGCTCCAGATTAGAAACAAATGAACCATGGGAATATTGATATCCTCAGTTCTGTGTATAACAAAATATCAGTTGTCAGGTTTAAACACAGATAGCAAAAGAAGGGGTTTTCTGTAGGTAACTACTAGATTTGAACATTTGGTAGCTTACAAGGGTCAGAGTCTCAGGAAAATATTATACAGATAAGACAATGACATTGCTGATTAGAATATCAAAGAAATCGCCAAACATGACTATCTTAAGCTGATCAAGACGGGATAATTTGTGCTATGCACACGAATGAAGCAGAAGGCAGCGAGGGAACAGCGAAAAGAAAAGCATTTGTATCATAGAAAAATGCCAATTACTTAAAACTTTCCATAGATTATCATGTCTCATTTTACTATAAAACCACGTGACTGCATTCCCAATTCGTGGATTATGTTAGACAGACATGATCCAGAATATCATGCAGCTCAACCTTCCATGGGCATTAAATGAAAACGAAACCTTTTTTTCCTCAAATCTCTCCCCCCATCTAAATTGAACAGAGAGTTTGCATCCATATCATGGAGGTTGTTACTTGGCCTTTATATGCTTTCCATTTTTGTACTCTATTGACAGTTTTCAAATTTCTTGCCTCTTATTCTTGGTCCACATTGGCACTCCTTGGATTATGTCAATGCACTTGAGAATGTCGTAATTTTTCGATGAATTCTATTATCAACACAACAGATGTTTCTATAGGTAAGCATGAATTTATACAAAGTTTAAACATGTAACACAAAGCAGAAATGAGACCTACCAGAATTCCAAGCAGTCCAGTAACTCGTGTAATTACAAGTGAAAGTTTCTTCAGCTGAAAGTCAACATGAATACTCCTTTTTGCAATACTTTCTTCAATGTCTGCATAAACCCTTTCAACCCTGAGGTAGAGAAGATATTAATACATCACAAAGCATTCGTACCTATGTACAATGGCTCAAATAGTTTCCTCATCTAAATACTTACCACATCCTTCCTTCACCCTCCAATATTTCTGTCAAGATAAATCTAAGGGCATGGTAGCCCTCCTCAACGGCATACTTCATATAGTCATCTCTTGAAATCCGTTCCCACAGCTCTGCTTGTGAATCACTACCCTCCACCATATCTTTAGCCAAAAAAATCTACAAAAAACATAAACAAATACAAGGAAAAATTAAGATCATGTTGTTCAAGAATCTCCGGAAACAGGAAAAAAAAATCATCAAAAGATATGGAGATGAGACAAGAAATATAAAGCTGGAGGCCCCAAGATGACCTTGCTGGCAAGAAGAAAAAGGGGCCACTGAACCAAGGGAAGGTTCCCAGAATTTTTAGGCATCAGAAGCAACTCCATTTCTCTGCAATGAGATAGCAGAGATATGATAATCATCAGAACAATCTGCTAGGAGTAGAGCAGAACCTGAAGAGCTTGTAAAGAGACATTAAAAATCCACTATGACTTAGAAAAACAGTAAGAGAAACATGGACAAAGACAACATAAATTCAACAGAATATAGTGTCCTCAAAGCATGGCCTTAAAACAATCTACTATTTATTATTGAGAATTATTAACCACCCTAATCCTACATGGTTCCTCTGTCCCTTGATAAAATATCAAATCAAATAAAAGATTCTTGATTTCTTGTTTAGATTCAATGGGCATTTTTTTCAAAAATAAAGTTAATCAATTTAACCACAAAGCTTAAATTACTTGGTGATTCAAAGTTTAGTATGACAATTATAAGGCAAACCCCAAGTTGTATATTGCAAACTTCTTTCTCAGGATAAATAAAAAAATTATTGAATGGTTGTTCAAGAGGGAATTGACAAAGGATGAATAAAAACTAGTGGCTCCAGATTAATGAACAACAATAAAGCACAATCATTGTTATCAAGCATTGCAGTACAGTGTGAAGCATGCAATATCAATAACTACAAAAGATATGGAACGATTGCAATGAATAGGTGATATTCAAGGACTCACAAATTGGTGACATAATCTTCTTCCCTTAAATTGCGAATGATCTCATTCCAAAAGGGTCCGAAAATAACAGCATCATTTTTTCTCTTCTCTAAGGCATCCTGCATCACACCAAAATGAGTTATCTAAGATTCCTATCGCATTCATGATTCACAAAACTAAATGATGCACAAAAAATATAGGAAAAAAAATCAGAGCAATGCAGATTGTGGTTGCGTTAGAACCAAGCAGCAAAAATATAGTCTCCTTTAAGTGCTGAGTAAAGCAAGACATTGAATTCATGTTTATCGACTGAATTTCAACAAATCATTAAAAAGAAAATGATATAAGACAACATTTTCTGAAATACAGAACAAAACAAGCACACAGTGAAAGTTCATAAAAGTATAAAAGGGTAAATTACAATAACTTCCATGAGATATCATGAAATTACCATGACTACCCAATAGTTAGAAGATATTACAAAATCCCCACTGTACCCAAAATGCACTTCTTTTTTAAAAAATTAATTTTGTTAAAGGGAATGGTTTTGAGAATATTGAGGGCATTTTGGGTATAGTAGGGGATTTTTGGAATAATTACATAAACAAGGAGGGAATTCTGTCAAATATTTAAACTTTTGGATGATGTGTAATTTTATAACACCTCAGAGGGGCTCTCGTAATTTACCTTATACCTGAACCCCTTTAGGTCACCAAAAAAAGGTTATAGAAGTTCAAGAAGATGATGGTATAAGATATAAATTATCTAGAAAAATGACCAAAAACATTATTTAGGAAACTAAATTGTCAAATGACTCACCTGACTTGAAGAGCTGTGGGAACTTCTGCAAAGTAGAGATTGCTTTCAGATGAAAGACATAATGAAAACAAGGAGGAAAACAATTGAGATCATAATATCTTGTAAATGGGTGGGAAAGAAAATTAACAAAACCATGCCTGTTGGGGAGTGGGATATGAAGATTATTCATAAAAGCTCCAGGAAAGTCCTCAAAAAGTTTGTGAACAGCTTCCAAAGATCTAATCTGGATTTATTACATGCATAATAATGAATCTTAAGGCACACATAATAACCCAAAGAAATGCAAAGACTAATGAGAAATGAAAAGGGAAAGGAAAAATAAAATTTTAGCTAAATAGAAATGAGATAAGAACAACAAGGATCTAGCTTCCATGTTTATGAAAAGAAGAAAGCAAATATACAAAAAAAAAATTCACTTACTTCCCCAAGGCGGTCTTTTGCTCCAAGCAAGAATCCCCAAATAGCAGATATAACGGTATAGAACACATGGATATCCAAAAGATAAATCTGTCCGTAAACCAGGAAACGTATTAAATAAAATAAAGCTTCTGATTTAGCTGAGCAAATAACAGATATCACACAATTTGCAAGTTAACTACTTGCACTGACCAAACTCTAGTTTATATAGAAAGTTTGTGTTCAAAAGCACTCTTAAAATAGGTTTTCTGTTTTACAAAAACCAAACCCTAATTTTTTACAATTTTTGGTTTTTTAAAAACTATTTATCATTAAGTAGATAAGAGTGAGGATACATGTTTTATTTAAAAAAATATAAAGCATAGTAATAGTAGCAGTAGTGATAATGAAAAAGGGGGTAATTAGGTGGTGATGTAATGATGTTGATCACAATAGTGGTGGGTAGCTTCAAAGGTGCTGCAGCAGTTTTGCAAAAGTGTTGTAGTGGTTATGATGATATCGTCGTCTAAGTTGGTAGCAATGAAGCTTGATGAATGCTGTCTGGAATAAGACAAACTACTGACGACCATTTTGAGGGATTCAACCACCACTTACTGAGCTGAAATTGGCACTTTAGAGTATCTCTAGTTCTTCTTCCACTTCTTTAGAAAATTCCATCAATTCTGTCTTGTGAGTTTTAGAGTTTTCATAGCCTCTAATGGTGCATGGCAGTAGAGGGTTTAGAAGAGTCATTGAACTATAATAGGCATGTGAATTTTAATTTCTTCATGTAGGATGCTTTTTCCGGTAATCTTGCTCTAATTTTACTAATGATCATAAGAAAGGCCTCAATAATTTTCAAGGTTGTTTGTCCATATCCCATCTATTTGAGATGTTGCATCCTCCCACACCCCCTTGCATAAAAGGCATGTCTGAAACCATTCAGCCAATATGGCTAAAGCGAATTGGAAACACATCAGGGAACAATAGAGCCACCTTATCCTTTTAAGCTACCCACACTATATCAGTAACTCAAACGTAGCGGGCAAAAAAAAACTCCAACTGTCAGATTGTTGAGGTACATCCAGCAGAAAAATTATGGGACAAATAATTCGAATGAATGAAAGAAACAAAAAAATCAATTACAGATTCATAATATGTGCAGGTGTGAGAACATGTATGTATGAATTGCAACTTACAGCAATCACTGGAGCCCATAAGGTAACAACTGTCAAGGCATTATGATTATCTGCAATGAAAGAGAATTCCCAATGAGCTATGCATTCATAAATTAATAAAGAGAATGTTGCAACACCAAACAAAACCACAGAGGCTACACTGGTATTGAAATGCTGGGAAAAATCCAGCAAAATTTTGAAATGTTACGATTCCAAGGAGACTATAAAAAACCTACAGCGAATCAAAATGACATTTTAGCAAAAATCTCCAAATCCACAACATGGCAACAATGAAACATTTAAACAGTATAACGTGATAAAAAAAATCAGCCAAATGCCACCAGGTTATTAGCAAAATGCTTTTAAACATAAGAAGTTGGAAAAGAAATTGTAAAGTTCCAAAAATATGGCTTCTCAAAGCATTGAACACAGTCAAATAATGGCTTCTCAAGTTCTATAAAAATATAAACAGAATAAATTTATAGTTACCAAAATTATATCACATATATTTGGGAGCAAAATACTGATGCAAATATATAACACAATGGGAAAAAAAATAAACAGAAATTTTACAACATAATTATCGTTTAAAATTTTGTCAAACGACCTTACTTTTAGATACAAGATCATGCCAAGAATACTTCAGATTATCAGTCATATTCACAATTGTCTTTGTCGGTTTCACCAAGGGCTTGATCTACAAAAAAGGTTAAAATATAATTTAGGAAACTTCCATCAAAATTAAGGCTGGTGTTATATAAATCTCACTGACCTGAAGGAAATACGCAAATGAGAACTTTCCGCTCAAAACAACCAACCAAAAGAGCATGTACCTGCTTGTTAAAGATTCAAAATTCATTTCATCTTCTTTAAATTCAGAAAGCACTTAGATAAAAACAATGAAGATGAATTAGATCCCTTGGATTTAAAATTTGTTCTTTAGTAAATCAATTGAGAAATGCTGTTCAATTTTTAAAATGCATAATATATGTTTTACATCTTCTATGCGAAAATGTTAGATTTTCATAAGTTCTTCTTAATTGTTCTTCAAAATGTCCACAATGCATATATTGGACTTTTTTACACAATTACAGATCTAAGGAGCCAATTCTAATCAGTCAAGCCACAAAAGGCAGCCCAAAATGAATCCATTAACATAAAACAGAGCATTTGCACTTCAAGCTATCAGTATAAATGATGGAAGAGATCATGACTGTGCTATTATTTGAAACAATGTTAAAAGGACATTAAAGTGAGGTGGTCAGTCCGGTATTTGTTTTTCCCCTGCTTTTGGGCAAAAAGGAAGCTAGTTTTGACAAGATTAAGCCAATAAAATTATGGACAAACTATCATCCCTATATCATCAGTGTACAACAACAGCGAACAAACCAAAAAAAAAAAAGCAGAGACAAAAATCTAACATAACAGAAGCAAATGTCCAACGCGAGAATTAAAATATTTTGTGGAGAAGAGGTTAAAGTAACAGAGATGTAGAAGACATTACTTAATGAAGTCACTAGTCCTTTCATACATGCCACGCCCAACATAATAGCGTTCCTTCAAAAAACAAAATCAATGAATCAACATTTAAATTTTAAAATACACCTAAAATATTAACAAGAACAACTATCCAAGGACATAGGACAGTAACCATTTTGACCATGGACCAAAAAATATAATCCAGCACATAAAAGGAAAATCAAGCATAAAGAAGAAATAATTTGGCCAAAAGAAAAGGTAAAAGAAAAACCTGGCGCATCCACTTTACAAAGCGAATAAATGGCCAGTGATCACACTGATTAGTCATATGGTGGCAAGCTGGTATTCGCATGAGGAAACTAATGAAAAACTGGACACCAGCATAGACGCCTACAACGATCATGTACAATCTGAGAAAAACTGAATTTGAATTTTGTTTACTCTCTTCCTGGAGAGCTTTCCTGTATTTGAAGAAAACAACAAGAATAAAAGGTAGCTTGTTATTCACATATGACAAGCATGCAGAAAATGATATCAAGTATAAATGCTTGCTTAAGAGAACATACACATAAAGGAAGCTTAAGAAGACAGAAGCACAAGAAAACCACACAAAACGAAGAAATATTCGAGTCACAGCCAGACGTCTTGATGTAGAATAAGCCCCATACATCATTATAACATCCAGCACACCTAAATCAAAAAGTATGAACATCAAAAATCAGATTACTCGTGAAATTGCAATATAAAAAATAGTTATATTTCTTATCTGTGATGATTCACAGCTGTAAGTAATTAACAATTAGTTCAGCATAACAATGAGAAAATCATTTTATGCGTCAGAGAACCATACTTTCAATAAACTTCATCACAGCAAATGTTGGACCAAGACTTAGAATTTCCCGCAGTGTCTTGGAGTTAAATTTTCCATCATTAAAAGCAATGACAGTGAGTCCCTGGAAACAGAAAAGAAATGCTTGCAGCCATGAGAATGCTACATTCTAGTCAAGCTAACAAGTTATTAATGAGTAGAGACTTCATCAATGCATAGTAAAAAGTATTCACAACAATGAAGAAGAGGGGAGTCGCTGGTGTGGATATTTGCAATAAACAAAAATTATATCTAAAAGGCAAAGGAAAAGACCTTTCAAATGCATGGCAAGAAAATAAACAAAATGAACAGAGAAGCTTTTCAGATGCACAGCAGGAGAAGGATAGTACTTTCTATGAGAATTTGATTTTGACATGCTAACCTGAAACATCATAACAAGAAATATCCACAGACGGTGGAAACTATGGTAAAGATGAAGGAACGTCCGGTGCTCAACAAACGAAGTTTTCCCTCTGCGTTGACTTCCAGCAGTTTTAAGCAAATACTGTAAGGACAAAAGACATGTTTTATAGTGATTCACAATGTAATACCTACCACAAGCAATCTACAAATGTAATTGAATATAATTTGGCCATTATAGGAAGGAAAAGCCATACTTTCACAAGCCCTCATCCAACAAAAGTGGATATAAGTAATAAGGATTGAGCAGAGCATTAAGGGTGTAGGATGGAAGCTTGCCATGTTGAGATTATAAAAGTGGATATATATATATATATATAT
>Ga0325405_1002835_pt1 | contig 17866 bp, 12 predicted proteins | sample PopdelMetagenome_21_FD_205663 | JGI IMG/M metagenome (GOLD analysis project Ga0325405, IMG submission 205663) | Populus deltoides microbial communities from Bellville, Georgia, United States - Xylem-Control-R2 | ecosystem: Host-associated > Plants > Phyllosphere > Stem > Wood/Secondary xylem...
GTGGCTACAGTTTTCTTCCGTCTCAAAGCTCATACCTTTAAGGCTACTGAAGTTATCAGTTAAACTGTACATATAGCAGTCTTAAACCAGTCAGGCACTGTAAATCTAACTCCACCAAACATCTACAGCAGAAGCTCATTCAGTCACAGAGAACAGAAGATTTTGAGATTTTGGAGAACTCAAACCTGAAAGCTTTTTTAACACGAACAATTCATCTCTTGTTTAAGGATCTTTACGGCTTCCATGACTCCATCCTGCAAGTTGGCAAAAAAAAACAGAGAAATCTTAAGGTAAAACTTGGATTTCAGCACTTCATTCAGAATAAGGAGGTTAACGTGTAAGAAGTTTTCATACTTGACACAACATTCGCAATAGTTGGGAGAGCAAAAACACACAATTAGAGAGCATTCAGTTTAGTTAGCCTTTGGTTCGGAGTACAAGATGCTGGGACAGGTACGAGACAGAAGTGGGATGTGTTTGGTTTGTCTCACACTGTCTCATACCTGCTGTCCCTGTCCCCAGCATCCAACGCTACCTAAAGGATTAGTGGACAGAGCACAGGCAGCAGGTCTGATAAATGCCAAATGTGTGAATTGCGGAGCTTGTCTCTGTCTGGAGACAAATCCACAACTCATCAACAGTCTATCAGCAGTTGGAGATCCCAACTATCGCTAATCTACAGCCACGGGAATTAAGCAATGGTCTGAACCAATTTGCAAGCGTGTAGAAGGGGTTAACTGAGTGATGTCTTCAGGTTCCTGCTTCGGATATAGCTTAGATGTTAAGCAATTTGCATGCTGTGGTGACATTGGAGAGGACCACAGTCTTTACTCATTGTTCTCTTAGGTTGGAAGGGCCCCATGATTCCGACCCCACACTTTTTCCTTTTTAGGATAGGAAATTCAAAGAGCAAAAAAGAACTTGTAAATTGGGAGTCTTCCATTTCTCCCTGTTCATAGACTATTTTTTATATATATTTTAAAAATATTTTTAAAAAAAATTAATTTTTTTTAAATTAATATTTTTTATGTATTTTTAGATAATTTTAATACATTGATATCAAAAATAATTTTAAAAAAATAAAAAAAATATATTATTTTAATATATTTTTAAATAAAAAACACTTTAAAAAATAACTATAACGACACTTCCCTACTAAACAATTTCAACCCCAACAACCCAGGGAGGGTCTTGCCGTCAGCCAAAAACATCAGCACCAAGTCAAGACTAGCCCCAAGTCAAGACTAGCCCCAAGTCAAGACCTATAGCAATCCAGCTCATCAATACGTTATTCATCCAGGTGCGCATCCACGTATTTGATTATCCAAAGCATGCATGAATTTGAAAAATCCAAGGAAAAGAGACAAAAAAGAAAAAAGAAGAAGAACAACTCATCAAATTCTTGCAGCTATAAACAGTCAAATTCTTGCAGCTATAAACAGTCAGGGTTTAGATAGTATTATAGCAATTATTTTTTAAAATATTTTTTACTTAAAAATATATTTAAATAATATTTATTATTTTTAATAATATTTATTTTTTCATTAATACATCAAATTAATTTTAAAAAACAATTGAAAAAAAATTAAAATTTTTTTTAAAGCACAGCCCAGCCGTGAAAACAAACAATGCCTTGTTTAGGCCATGCAAAGAGCTCTAGTTTCCATGAAAAAAAAATCTCAGCGTAAACACCATGAACAAATTTCAAGAATTTTTCAAAATATTCAAGATTGATTTCAGACTTTTTAAGTGTGCAATTAAACCATTCTTGAGGAGACGCTTGTACGTTACAAAAATTTTAAAAGCCATTTAAGTAGATGGTGTTGAAATCAATCCAAATAAAACCTCATTGCTATAAGTTCTTCAATTTTTTCCATAATGTCCTCCAAGTGAAGGAGAGCCTGGTAAATTGCACAAAAATGAGAGGAGGATGTTGTCAAAATCATGAACATTGAAAAGAGACAACAAAAAGAGTGTTGTGAAATTACGCCAAACATTATATTGCATACAAAGAAGGATGATGCAAGGAATCTTAAGCCATTTGTATACAAAAATATGCAACGTTTATGATGATTGTTAACGGTTCTTTTCGAAAAAGATGAAATATATAACACTAACATTTTCAGAGAAAAATGCCCGGTTCCACCTCATTTCTTTTCAGGGTAAAAAAGCCAAGATCACATTTCACAGCCAAAAAGGTACACCAGAAAAGGCAATGACTCCAAAACTCCCTTGTGGAGCATCCAATCTACTAGTTTGGAAACTTATCACTTATTCAGCTTTTGATGGCCATTACTCCCATGTGGAGCATCCAATCTACTAGTTTGGCAACTTTATCACTTATTCAGCTTTTGGTGGCCATTACCCAGTAGATTAATAAGGGAAGGATATCTGAATCAGTGTAAATCCTTAATTATTGCTATTTTACACGAAGTTGCTTTCTCAAGACAAAAACCCTTCTATTGCCACTGAGAATTCCACAGTTTCAAATGGGTACTACTTTTTGAACACTTCCATTATGTACCCTTAACCCTGTGGAGAAGTGGTAAAACTATATATCTTTCGGCTTTAAATCAAATGGTATGCAGTTGACATGGTCCACAAGGTCTTAGATTCCAACTTCAGCAGACAAAATATAGGGCTATATAATTGGTGTATCCTCAAGTGTCCACCAATATACCTAAAATGAAATCTACTAAAAAGAATCTTCATAAGAGCAAACCAAAATTCTGAGCAAATGTGCTGCGAGAAAACTAGGCTTCTGTAAGCCATTATATAAGGTTAGGGCATAGGGGGGAAAAAGAAAAGGAAAGGAAAAGAAACTACCATGTGATCATTGAGAAGTAAGAGTTTTCAATATGTGAATTATTGCAGCATAAAATACGAGCAAGAAGATTTTGGTATAAAACCCAGAATATATCCCTATCACTCATAGATATATAGCTTTATAGATTTAAAATATATGCAATTTCTTTAAACACTTCACCAGCAATGTGATCAAATAACTGAAGAACAAGCATTACCTCAAGAGAAATTCTCTCCGCAATTTCCAAAGCACGTGCTTTGATGTTTGGAGACAGGGCATCATTTATGGCCCTTGATAGAACTTTTGCAGCCATTCTGATGCTCACATCATCCTGTTTATCTGGAATCAAATGGCTTCTGTTTAATGGTTCTGGGGAAACTCCAATCCAATACATCTTCTCAGCCCAATAAAACTGATCCAGTATGAATGGACATAATACCTGCCATCTAACACTCTAATCAATTGGTTGAGAGAGACAAATGGTGAGAGATTAGTGAAGATAATCATTGATGAAGCACAAAAGAAAATTTGACCAGCCTTGTCATGCTTCTTTTCCCTTCATGGATTAATCTTCCGGTAGATTAAGAATGATTTCAAAATTATTGGATTTGTTTAAGAGAGCTGACAGCATTGAAAAGCAGACACACCAATAGTACTGGCAAGCATATAATAGCATTGATCTTCAAAGTCATGAAAGCATATATAATTTCTAATGCATGTATGGTATCAAAATTGCAGCACCATATTAGAGTTTAGCAAGTAGAAACACTTTTTGGCAAACTAAGGAAATCTTACCAACAACATTACTCTGTATCTTAAATGTCTAACCTAGCTGAGAGACATTGATACCAATTCAGCAAGATCAAGATGAAGAGTGAGCAGACAAGAAGGGAAGATTGCTTCTAAGCAAACAAAAATATTGCGTTGCAATCCATTTACAGGGTTTAGTTTAACAGTTGATGGATAGTTGCAAAAAAAGTAAATGACAAATAACAGAAAGTCAGGAGAGCTGCTCAAGCACCAGGAACTAAGTCTAGAATGAGGTTTCTGATCATGGGCTGGCTTTCTCTTACCAAAGGTTTAATCAAAGAGTTTTCACAAATTTTTTTTATCAAATGGCTCTCTGCTAAAACACCCTTTTTAACCCTTATTTCTTCCAATAATGTACGCCTCCATCCTACTCCTCTCTGTGGACATGGCTGTCCCATTAGAGTAGTATTATGCTAGTCTTATCAGAATTTCATTCTGGACTTGTAAAGAATATCATTTATTTTGGCATGCCTTGACCAAAGCAGCGCAGCAAAAACTTTGAAGAGTAAAACAACTCGCACATTATTTGAGTTCTACAACAATGAAATAAAGCAAGGGTTTGCAATTCGGCAAACCTGTGGAATGCCTGCGTGTAGTGCTGCAGCAGTGGATCCACTAATTTACAGACAAAGAGAAGCAACAAAAAAGAAAAATTAATTAGTTCTTCTGCATGTCATGTGCTGAAATAAATATTTCAATGAAATAAAATAACATAATGAGTCTCACCTGCCCCCGTGATGAATTGCAGCTGCACATCTTGGAAATAGCCATTGGTAAGGTACCATACTGTTTTGCATGATAAAATGGGGTCATTCATATAATCAAAACAATTACCTCACCAATTAATGCAGCCATGATAAGAGGCTTTTAAAGGCTATTTGCACCTAGTACTCAATTTGAGAAGAGAAGAGTGTTTCTTCTGCATAGTCAATGAATAATGCTCCTTGAAGGCATCGTCTACATGGTTTTATCATCTTTTATAGTTAGTATTGTGCTAAATCAATCTTTTATAGTTGGTAGGTAGTATTGTGCTAAATCAATCTTTTATAGTTGGTAGGTAGTATTGTGCTAAATCAATCTCATATAGTCTATTGCTATCACAAGTACTTCTATAAGCATCACAGAATTATAATTTCAGCAATTCATCCTAGAAAACAAGGTAGTATGCTGCATGTTTTCATAAATGTTAAACCTCAGAATATTTCACTTACCCTAAGGGTTTCATTGCTTTGAAAAAATGAAAAATCTTGCTCTTACTTCAATAATTTCTAATTTCTAGCAGAGCTCTCAGTTGGGATTAAATACTAGAATACTCTCTGCATACATGATAGTGCTTGCCCACAAAGTTCAAAAAGAACCTCTCCCTCCCCTTCAAATCTACAGCAGAGCTCTCTTCCATCAAAATTAAAGTCTAGATCAAACAGCAAGAGGCTTATTAAAGCTCAAATTCTCAGTTTCAGATGCCCATCACTAAAGGGCGTTGCATTTATGTCAGGAAAGCTGCAGGCCTAAGAAACTTTCAGGTACAGGATGCATGATCAAATTCCCAAACTAACATAGTGACCAAATCAAGATAGTATATGCAACAAAAATTATCATGAAAGTATCGTGGGCTTTTCTAACATGTGCCCTAACAGCAAGGTTCAGAATTGTGGAAGTTACACTTCCCAATTATAGGAGTTGTTACAATATTAAACTGTAAATTTTTAAAGGTCAAAAGTAACTTTTAATTATATTAGAGTACTGTATAATAAAATTGAGATTTTGTACTATGTTGTTTATCCATTAAGAAAATAAAAACACGAGCACATTTGATTGATTTCCCTGTTTGACTGAACAGTTAACAGATAGCAGTTTTTTTTCTTTTTAGTTTGGATAATATGGGAATAAAATACAAAAAACCACCATTATAGTGTATGTGTTAAATAAAGTGTGTTTTTTTAATTTACCTACGAAATTAAAGTAGTTATCTTTCTTAAATCTATAGGTGATTTCAATTTTTACACATGATATAGTTAAAATAAATTTATTTCCAACGTTTTTTTTTAGATGATAGAGTTAAATAAAATAATTGTTATCAGACAGTGGATTTGGTGACTTAATAGAGTAAGAAAAATCAATTTAAAATGATATGTACCATTTTGTTTTGTTGTTGATAATGGATACATCAGATGGTTGCAAAATCTCAATTTTGTTTTTAACATTAATCTAGTTTTATTAAAGGTTAATTTTAACCTTCTAATTCTTTATAGTTAAAAATTCTAACAACCCATATTAGGAAGTGCAAGTTCCACAAGTTGTTAATAAGGGCATTGTCTGAAAAACCCATGTATCATTACCTAAAATGAATTTTAATCTCCCTGAAAACACAGGGGTCTGTGACACAAATGTCATCATATTTGTCATGCTATAAACATAAGAACCACTTTGGCACGTTAGATAACGCAAAAGAATGGTGGGGTGTGAAAAAAAAATTATTCCCAAATATTTAAATGATATTACTGCCACATGTCCACGCCTATACATCTTGATAGCATTGCACAAAGAAGTTACTGTTTTTATTTAAATATGATGCTTCAAGGGATCAAGATATATACTCACTTAGGAAAGCAAAAGAGGCGGTTATCAAAGAGACAGATTCCCTCTTCGAGGTACTTTCTTTTATCAAAATGTGACGATTCAGTGGCAATAACTTGGACAGCTTCATTCAAAGGTTCATAGCTAGCAGTAAAAAGGATGAATCTGAAATTTGTGATCTCCAGGACAGTTTGAATTACCTGAAGAAATGTTTGAGGGTTCCTCAAGAAGCCCATGCTGTAAACAAAAGTGAAACACGGTTCAAGAAAAGATCACCATTGACAATTTAAACAAGTGAATGAAATAAACTAAAAGAGGTCTATTCAAAAACAAAATTGACATCCATGCTAGGCTTACAATGTTCACATGATGTTGATGTTATAGCCAATTAACCATATTCTTTCAACCTAACATTGTGGTTGTTAAGTTTAAGAAAAAATTCAAGGAAGAGATGAACATACCAAAATGTTGTAACATAAATAGTCCATAAACAAAAAAGCAACGAACCTACCTTCCAATAGAACTTAGTCCTATGAAAACAGGAGGTGTTGATGCTGGATTTATCAGAAAACATTGTAACTTGACATGAGGTGAACACACTTCATCTTTTGTCCTCAAATCTCCAGGATAAGAAAGTTCTGAAATTTCTTGGCATTTCTTACATGAAAACTGCCATTCAGTAGGAAGAAACCAAAACCCACAAACATGGACATTTGATGGCCAATAATCTGTTAACATGCTATTATTAGTGATAATGGAAATGGGGAAGCACAACATCAATCACATGATCATCTCATTGACAGTTGACAATACCCTTGTACAATTGTACAACTTTCTTCATCTATGAAACAGTTCAATTAAGCCCCTCAACTTTCAATTTTAGTATGCTTATTCCGCAAAGTAACAATACCCAAGTGCTGTAAACTTGGCTTATTTTAACATAAAAACACTTATCATTTTAAAAATTGGAAAGATATTAAGAAGAGAGAGAATTTTGGATGGATAAAATTTGGTCGTAAAACCAGCCAATATCACCATCAAATGAAAGCTCTTATGTAAAGAAATCCATAGATACCAAAATTATATAATTTCATCACAACATTTGAGAGATATGGATTGAACTTTTAGATACATATCTAAAAGTCTACATTCATTTGAATGAAAAAAGAAAATGAAAGCAGAGGAGAGGAGGGAACACATAAAGTAAAATTTTCATGTTAAAGGAGCAAAAGAATGAGATTACCTGGACATTCAACAATATCTTTGCTAAATCCATACCTATTGCAAAAACAAAATAAGTTCAAAAATTTCCTTTAGGTAACGTCCAAATACAAGCTAAACCCAAAAGTTTGGTGATTTGACTATATACCCCATTTTAAGTAATACTATAGAAACACTTTATAACCAAAATACCCCCATTTACACCCAAAACAACCTTACAAGTTTCAAGTTACATTTTGTTTCAACATAGCTATTTGAATTATTTTGATATTATGACTTCACAGATTAATAAAAATATCATTTTAAAAAAATCAAACAATTCATCAAGACAAAACATCTATTGATATTCTTAAAATATGCATTTAAATATTTATGAATTTATGTTCAATTTATAAAAAAAAAAAAAACTATTGGCTCCTAACCAAAAAAAACATATTAATATATATGAAGAAAAAACTTGACGATATCCAAACACATAGTACAATACAGTTTTTATTCGAATTTAAAACCAATATCAAACAAATTAAAAGCATATTGACCGAATGGGTTGTTTTTTTAGGGAAAAAAAAAAACATTAATAACATGATTAGAATTATTATCCTAATGAATTTTTTATTCAATAAATAATTTTCATTAACTAAAATTGAAAAAATAGTATCAAAGTATTTAAAATAGCTAATGTATGAACAAACACTAAATTTCAATTCAATGTTGGCATTTTAGTATAACTAGAGGCATTTGGGGCATACATAGTGTTTTGTAGTATTTTCTTAAACTTGGAGAAGCTTTTTGGGAAATCATTAAACTCTTCTGTAATGCCTGTAATTTCATGATGTTTCAAGAGGTTATTGTAATTTACTCAAAAAAATCAAAGAGATGGAAATACAGGTTAATGTGTTCAACTTTTAATTAACCCATCCAATAATTTTTAAAAAATGAAGAAGAAGAAGAAGAAGAAGACATAATGCATATGAATCATGAGATTTTGGTGTCATTCTTAGTTAGATTTAAAGCATGAGAAAATGGTGCCAATTCAACCTAGATAATGGCAGATAATGTTTACTTTGTATGCTTTTCTTTTTTCGTTTCCTTTTCCTTTGGCTCAAATCACTTTTACTTCATTTGTTCTAGCCAGACATGGGAATTCATTCATAAATCATTTAAAATAATCCATTTCTACTTTCACGGGGAGTTTTGAATGCCATGGAAATAAAACCTTTTGCTAACCATCTAAATTCTTTAGCTGTGCCACAATGGCTCAATCATCCTTTTGCTTTGCTTGTAATCATAATAAAGAATTAGGTTATGCGGTTGTTTTTGGTAGAAAAAGAAAATGCAACTTACAGCAGTAGGGGAGATGGTGGCCTATCATGCCAAGTGGGAAGCTCTGTTACTGGATCCTGGATTCAGTATAAGAAATTTAATGAGTTTAAATATACCCTAACAACAAAGTAACAATGCATCATAAAATCAATGTACATGCAGGAGGTGGCAATCATAAATTTCATTCCATGAAAAAAAGGAAATCTTATATCCAAAATCACCAACAGTGAAAGGGCAAGGACTCAGATACAAATCATCACTTCTCCATGATCCCCAGTTTTCGGTAAAAAGTGGCCACATCCAATGAGCCACATCTTTCCAGGAAACCTATGATCATAAAAAGGTTAGAAAGTTTGTATACAAGCTGCACATCATAAACCTATTTAAACATAATAGGAGAAAGCAAGAGACAAAGACCTATATTATGTTGTTGCTATACAAGTAAGAAAATGGTTCTACATGAGGACTTCGAAGCACCTGATTACTGTCAGCTTCTTGGAGATATTTATATAAAAGAGGATGCTCTCTTCTAAAGTGACTCTCAAATAAGGAAGGTGCACTGAAAAGCACACAAAAAGAGTCAACCATACATTGGAAAAATTTAACAACAAAATAAACTATCTAGATATGCACATCTTACAGCAAAACTACTGAACAAGATATTATGAGAATTTGCATTAAAAAGAGGGGAAAATGTGGAAAAAGACAGGAAACTGAAGGTTTCCAAGAACGTTTCCATGAATTTCCAAAGATTCCAAGGTTGACAAAGAAGCAACCGTGCCTGGTGCTAGACATCAAATTCCACAAAACACGTTTATGTGACTACCAAAACACAAAGGACAAGAATAACCATTGTCCATTGTAACCTGATAATTTTAGTTCTAGACAAATGGGATGCAGTCCTTAAGTTAGAAGCAGATAAAAACAGTAACCAACTAAATAACAGGGCAAGCATAGACATAAAGAACCAACAACTGGGCAACTTTAGATCTTCAGATATCTGGTCACCAAATTTTTCATCTATAAAATTATAATTTGACATACATTACAGATGAAAAGTATTAATATTCAATAACATTAGTGGTATATCTACAATATGCTTTGAGAAACTGCTGTGGCATTTGTGAACTTTGTGTAGTCTCGCTTACTGTGTGGATGTCCATATTGACACAAACCAAGCATGACTATTATGAATTTTACATGAATAGTTTTTGCATAAATCCAAAAGTCGCATTTTAAAATTTTGTATGAATTAGTAACCACGTCATATGTGGAGAATTATTGGCAAAGGGAGTCCTAACAATAATCTCAAGAAAAATGCATACAGAAAGGATGAAATTTCTTGTGACTAAATACATCAACCCCTTCAGATAACATCTAATGCATATTCAATGCTTGGTTTGGGACATTTATTTAGGACAACTAAGTCAGCAAAATCAACTAATCAAGTAGCACAAAATGTTGCAAGTAACTAAATATTAACACATTATCTAAATACAAGTGCTTAAGACAATGGGTTATTAGTATTCCCGCATATACCTATATTCAACTTTCTTTCTATTCCTTCAATATATGACTTTGGGCAAACAAAAATACTCTAGAAGTCTCCTGCTAATGTGGCATTCCGTATGATATAATGACCACTCCAAGATTCATTTCCCTTGAGTGGAAGCTCACACGCCCTTATTGTTAGTTATCCTGTACCAACTTCTAGTCACACCCTACACCTGCTTGGATTTTGGAGCCACCAGCATAGAATTGAAACCTGTGATTGATGAAAAGCTTGAACTGTTTGGTTGTAGATTTTCCCACTAATATCTATAATAACTTTTGTTGCTATTTCATCAATATGGGATTTTGAATCATGCATGTACCCAACAATTCAAATTACATAATAGATATACATGTATATTCTCTTCTCTTTTCTCTATATGGATAAATAACATTGAGGAACAATTTATTCAATTGTCATTTAATAAAAATGAATTCTACATTCACATAATCCACTGCCACATTCACATACATTTTTATAACTGTATCTGTGTTACTTAAATTATTATACGTGCCTATACATAATAATAGCACACTGGAGAAAAACCAAACACAAAATGTCCTTCAATACTATGATTGGCAAGTCATTAAGAAATAGAGAATTCAGAGAAAATATCACCACCTGTATGGAACAACATATGGAGCAGCTACTACACAACGGATATGAAAAAGTTCTGCAAGGCTCCACCCTTCCTGTACCAGAATGCAAAGCAAATTTTTCCTTTATCAGGTTGACACTTTCATCAAGAAAGCCATATAAATCCAGGCTATATTTTCAAAGTATCAGAAGAGCTTCTATGGACCAGAATTTCCAAGAAATACCAATGCAAAGAAATTTATCAAGATAAAATCACCCTCCATGGTTGGACCATGTCCAAAAATCCCTTCAACTGCTGAATAGCATTCTCGTCTGTGCTCTCTTGTGGCTATCATTTTCTGTTCTGAAAAAGCTAACTCCTGTGATCCTATTAAAGAAATGGTCCATTGCAGCAGAGTGGTTAGTTAATTCAATGTAAAAATAAAACTAATCCCATTCCCACAAGATTTGCCTTCTTATATACCGCAAAGATAGCATAACCATTGATATTAGAACCTGAACAACCATAATTGTCGCGAACAGAAAGAACAGGTGGTGAATTGATTCCTAAGAACGTAACATGTCTTTCTTCCAAGTGAGAGCTTAAGTTCTGCAAGAAACCCAACATTTTATAACATCAGCAGGTCTTGTACAAACAAAAATTATCAGTAAAAAAGAAAGAAAGAGAAAGAAACGGAATATTCACATGAACCCAAAATTCCTAGGGACGAAAGAAAATGAAACTAAAGAACAGCATTGTTCTATATTGAGTTAAATCAGAATAACACCTTGCAACCTTGCAATTTTATAGGGCTGATTTCTTCCCAAGGGCATAACTCAAAAACGACTTTTCAATCTAGCCAGTCCACACACAAGTTAGGGCTACCCTAGAAAAAGGTTTCTTGGACTTGCAAACTAGATGGCCTAAGGCACAAACTATATAAAGTATTGTTTCTAGAATGCATGGTTGATTTTGATTACTGGCAGGGTATTTAGTAAGCAATAAACCAAAGAGGATGAGGAGGATTTCAATGCAAACCTGATGTGCTGAATGTGTTACTAGAACCACACGGTATTGTTTCTGATCACTAGCAAAAGCAGCGGCAATGGCCTGAAACAAGAACAAGAAAACACAACAAATTGTTGATTTTTCAACTCAACTGGAAAGAAAAACAAAAAAAAGGAGATATTTTAGCAATCCCATTGGAAGAAGAAATACTTACAGAGAGAGGGTAAACATCGCCCTTCGTACCAAAAGCCATGAACACAGCCACTGGCTTCCTGTTCTCTGTCTCAGGTCCCATTATTTTACTCCCAGTCACAGACAGAGCGTGTCATAAGCTCGGGCATTTCGTTTATATACTATATGGAAATAATGGTACAAGCCCATGAAACCAAGATGGTGCCGCGGCTGTCAGACCCGCACCCGATTAAGGTTGTCGGGTCAATCAATGTCAATCCTCAAACAATGTCGTCTTCGATTAAAAAAATAATAAAAAGAAAGAAAGCAACGATATCATTCTAAAAAAAAAGTTAAAAAAAAAATTAACCAAATATAATCAAGTATCACTTGAGTTTGTTTCAATCAATTAGGTTTTGATTGACTCAGTGAGTCAAGTATATCTCAAGTTAATCCATTGGATTACTCAAATTATTAGCAGTAGGGTAATTCAAATTTAATCAAGTCTATTTAAAATAATTTAAAAAGAAAAACCAGGTTAGACTTTGGATTGATAAATCGTAAGATTCAATTGGTGATTTGAGTTTAATTAGACTTCACGAGATTCAACTATTATAATGATATCGGGCGTCTAATAATTATTGTATTTTAGAATATTTTTATTTAAAAATATATTAAAATAATATAAATTTTTATTCTTAAAAAAATTAAATTCAAACTGCTTATATATTTCCTCTAGAAAATCAATTTTCACTATCATATAAACAAAGAATTGTTGGACTGTAGTTTGTATTAATTTAACTCTTAAATTTTATTAAATTTTTAATTTCTCCACAAATTAATTGAATTTTTCATAATTTTTAAACCCGGTCTAGTTTAAAGCTTGGATTTTAGATTTTGACCGTGTCACCTAAATTAATTTTTTAAAAAAAATTAAAATAATATCATTTTAATAAAAAATCAACGGGTTATAATTATATTTTTAACTCAATTTTGTCAAGCTATCTTTTTTTTTTTTTTTTCAACCTGACCGGAATGAATTTTAAAATTATGGAAATGATGATTGTCTCCGTATCTCCTAAAGCATACCAACTTCATGGAGCCCAATGGGACATAAAATATGCCACATCATCAAGTTAAAAATTAAAAATAGCAAAAGACAGAAAGAATACTTGAAAGCCTAAATTAAAGGTGGACGACTCTTGCATGGCATGCATGGACATCAAGTAAAAAAATCACAGTTGATTCTTTGAAACTTTTGGCCCTGAAAACATATTATTCTTATTGTTTTTTAAAATATTTTTTATTTAAAAATATATTAAAATAATATTTTTTTATTTTTAATATTGATGTATCAAAATGATCTAAAAACATTAAAAAATATTAATTAATTTAAAGTAAATTAAAAAATTTCAAGTGTTTTTGAAACATAAAATCAAAAAACTGAAGGGAATGCTGCTGAAGTGCTTTTACATTTCCATCAAGCAAGTTTTGTAAAAATGATGACAAGATGAATGTCTTTCTTGTTGCTCTCGTATGTATCCTGTGTAAAAGATTGTTTTTTCGCTATATTCTTGACCGTCTCTCGTCAGCTCAAAATTTGACCGTCTGATTTGGGGTATACTTGTCAATAAGCAGGGTTAGTTCATCCTCAAACTCCTTTTCCAGCACAAGGAGTTCCTCCCAGTATATCTTCATAAGTGTAGCCTTCTCGTCTCCATGCCTTCTTATCAGCTTCTTTCTCTCTGCTTCGAATTCTTCCATCTCTTTATCCTGTATTTTTATGAACCTGTTGATGTCCTTCACCCTATTTGCACAGAATTTTCAAAAACATTATAAGTTTACAGATATTCTGCACAAGTAAAAGTTTCTCCATTCAGTATTTTTCTAACTACCACCTTTAAAATGAACAGCCCTTCATTTCTTAAACCACCAAAGGTAGATGTGACTCTTTAATTCATTGCTTTCTACTAAGGATGCATATGTATTTTTCTTTTGGTCTACCAAGGGGGAGAGGGGATGAAGATTGACTAGGTTTGAGAACACGTGACCTGCTGGATAAATTAACCAGCAAGCCTGGGAGCATACAGTTTGCTATGCTCCAAGATGACACATTCTTTTTTACTTTGTTACTGTCTATTATTGAAATTGATCATTTTCTCAACAAAGGGAAATTAATAGGAGTGAATGCCTCAGATAGATAAGTACTCTAGCTTGTCTGGCCTGGCTAAGGCACTATTACAGTGTTACCTGTCCACATTCTCTTCGGTAGATGGATCTGCATTTAACTCTTTAACTTTCTCTAGCTTTGCCTGCTGTAACTTCTCGAAGTTATCTTCTTTTGCATCTATAGCCTGATGGATAACTTTGATTTGATCCTTGAAAAATTTCTCTTGGGAATCCATCTGGAAAAGAATGCCTCAGAACAGAGAAAGCAGATGTAAAGAATGCAATATGAACACGGTATTATGAAGTAGCTTGGAGTGCAGAAAGTGCCGTGTGCCTCCAGCCAGTTATAGTCCTATTATTACTAGGATTTTCTTAACACGCATGAATTACACCATCCAAGAGCTATGTTTTCCTTCAAATTAATGCATCCTTCAATTTCCCAAGGAGCACAGTGTAGATGACCCAATTTGTTCATCATGGTTGAGATGGCTAAATTTCGATCAGGCGGCACAATAACAACTGTATCATAAAAGTTTCCTGGTTTGATGATGAAAGTTGAAAAAGATCTAGTAAATCAGGAGATGAAACTTCTGATACATACAAGACAAAAGGAGAAGAGGAGCAAAGTAGTGAACCATAAATAATGCACAAAGGTTTTTTTATTTTGAATTAAGATCTTTCAATCATTAGAGGAGAGAGAGACTCCAGAAGAAGTTAAAATGTTTTATTGGAAGCAAATTGAAGCAAAGATGTGAACACATACGTGACAATGAGAGATGTACTATAAGAAACAGAAATAATAAAAGCAATTTGCAATTTAAAGATGTTACCTCTTCCTTGGTCTGTTCATGCAGCAATTTAGTTCTCTCTCTCACAATGCGATTTTCTTGCACAGTCTTCTTCAGTTTCTCACTCAATCTGCACAGGGACTCTGCGAGAGCTTGTGACTGCATATGTTCTGCAGCAAACCTGTTCTTGTAAGTGACAAGCATCTGGCTATCCTCATTTATCTGCTTTATGCGGCTTCCAACCATCTCTTGATATGACACCGTCTCAAACTTGAGCTTATTCTTACCTAATCAATTCCATAAAAGGTTAAACGTGGCTGCAAATGTTATTACCAGCATTCCAAGAATCAGAGAGTAGTGAAATCTTGCTTCAGCAGTTTACAGTCAAGACTATTGAGGAAACATGTCATTTATAAATGTCAACATTCAGGCATCAGAAATTAAGGAATTCACATTTACTACTCACACTTTCGAAATCAGCACCGAATTCAGTTCTGAAACTTATTAACATGGTTTTTAGATCCCATTTTAAACCCTAAAATCTAGATCCTATTGTTGCGGACCTATATGCACAAATATGTTTTTGCTCATTCTCATCTTATGAATGCCAGTTTAGATGAATATTCCGCCAACCTCATTAATTATTTTACATTATTGGGCTTGGAGAGCACGGTATTTTTCTCAAACTGCATGGCAACAGACATAAATATCCTGAAAAAGACAGACAGACACAAACACAGAGAGAGAGAGAGAGAGAGAGGACCTTGGCAATGCTGGTTGAAGATATGCAAATCTTCCTTCAAAGCCATATAACCATAGAGCTGGCGCTTACCACCTGTACAGAATGAAACCCGGTTACCATCCCAAGCATCTCTGCCTCTTCCTTGATCTATAAAATGCTTATGAAGGCGAGACGCTTCTAAATAACCCGCTGCAGAGCTCTCGAAAATCAGTACACTCATTCCTCGATGCCCTTGTGGACCATATGAGTGGCGAGCCTTCAATGCAGCATATGAGTTGAAGTGGTCCAGAAGTTCTTGATTTCCCATGCCAATCCACTGCTAGAATCCATTTCAGATGAAAAAATGATTTACATAAAAAGTTAAATAATTCATTTCATAGTGAAAAGGAGAAATTATATTTACCTTGCCATTTTCCTCCTGCTCGTATCTCGTGTTCATTATCAAAACCATTGGAGGCCAGGTTATTTCATAGTCTTTAACTCTCGCATCAAGTCCTTGCCATCTGCCGAAGGCTTCACCAACTGGAGTTACTAAACCTCCCTTCTTATGCATTTCCTCATCCAAAATTTCAGAAAACATGCGATGAAGCTTAACCCTTCTTGTCTTTTTTGTCTTTGCGTGATATGCTAGGGGATCGATGCCTCGATACCAATCAATAGCACCAGGGCCCCCTTTGCAAGCAGGGCAATGCCACTTCCTTGCTCGTGAATTTATCTCCTCAACAGTGAGTTTATCGAAATCATCAAAGAATGCGTTGAACCACTTGCTCTTCTTCAACACATCATAGCTATTTTCACTTGCATCTAAATCAAAATCAGAATCAAAGAGAAAATCGCCATCATCATCATCATCATCACCGCTAAACACCGTATAACCATCAACATCATCATTGTCAGTGCCAGAAACTTGATGGTTCGAGACAGATTCATCCTTGGCCCGACTGTCTTCCCGGCCACTGGAACAAGCAGAGCCAACTTGAGACAAATTCTGTCTGTGTTTCGGATAATTGTTCTGTTGCAAAGGCAATTCATTTGCACTGCCAAGAGACTTCTTAAAAGTAGTATTTTGGGTTGTCAAAGCATTGCTTTGCACCCCCAGTTTCTGTACCAATTTCGAACATCCCCATGCACTAGATGCAGAGTTCTGAGCAGGCCAAGCCTTTGCAGCAACCTTCCCATCTTGGGCAGAATTTGGATTCATACTTGCCACATTTTTACTCAACTGATTAACATAGAAACCAGAACCTTTCTTGTACACACTCCCTAACTGAGGAAACGGGTCACCTTCATCATCCATGACTGGATCTAGCTTCTCAAGAAATCCTCCTTGCATACAATCCTAGATCTCCTCCTAACACTTTTTTTTAATAAAAAAAAAATAATTTGATAATGTTAATTAATGGACCCTCAGACAAAACAAAGGAACCAATAAAAGAAAATACTTTTTTGGGGAACTGGGGTTTGTTCAAGCAGGCATTGAATCATGTAATTGATGAACAAGACAAAAGGAGTAAAAAACAAATCCCAAGAAAGTTACACATACCATATTATCATTGTCTTTCCTTTAAAGGGGTTGCATGCAAGAAGAAAAAAAATTAAAAAAAATCCCAACAAAATTACATATATCATAATATCATCGCCTTTCCTTTAAAGGGGTTGCATGCAAGAAGAAAAAAAGTAAGAAAAAATCCCAACGAAGTTACACATACCATATTATCACTTTCTTTCCTTAAAGCATGTGGGAATGTAGTTTTTGGACAAATCAAACAAGGCCATCAATACCTACCTACCCTAACCCATCACAACATTAGCACCAAGACAAAAAGCAAAGAAACCTAAACACTGTTGCATTGACAAAGAAAAGGTAAAAGAATGGGTGTACTGTAGACGTACGTACGAACCTTGCGTTGATTTTGATGGATGATTGCTGTAAAGCAATTGAGGTTTATGAGAGTCCATGAGGATGAGGTTCGTGGTTTTCTTGGTCACAAAAGCAGAAACGCAGGTGAGAGACGTGTGGACTTTCGAGGATTGCCGTATTATGCCGTGATTGCGTTTTTTCTTGTTTATACGTATACGTAAAATATCAGATTTTATTATTATTATTATTATTATTATTATT
>Ga0325405_1002836_pt1 | contig 17866 bp, 11 predicted proteins | sample PopdelMetagenome_21_FD_205663 | JGI IMG/M metagenome (GOLD analysis project Ga0325405, IMG submission 205663) | Populus deltoides microbial communities from Bellville, Georgia, United States - Xylem-Control-R2 | ecosystem: Host-associated > Plants > Phyllosphere > Stem > Wood/Secondary xylem...
TTACGTGAATAAATTGCAGTGAATTTTAGCGACAGAATAGTTCCCTACCATGTCCATTGATACAAACCAATAAAAATATTTTCTCAATATATATCCAAGAAATTATAATGGGAAGAGAAAAGAATTAAAAAAAATTCAAAAGTTACAATAACATGTTATTTATATAGATGGAATTACCAATGAAATAAACTCATCGGTAAAATCCATCTGTAAACTCATCAGTAATATTTAAGTTATGACCTGGTGAGCGACCTCCCTCCCTCTCCTCCATTTTTTCTTTTTCCTTCATCAGCTCTGTCATAACTCAAATTTTGACCACCTGTTTTTCTAAATGTTTTCAAAATACAAAAAAAAAATAGAAAATATGTTGTTGATGTATTTGCATCATTTTCGTCATCTTTTCAAATAAATTCAAAATTTAAAAATTTATTTTAATGCGTTCAACTATTAATGCATATATTTCAAAATTATTGATTAATTCTTCTCATCAAATCGATGTTGATATTTTTTTAAAAAATAAATATATAAAAAAATAAAAAAATAAAAATAAAAATATATGAACAGGGGCAAGTGCGAGGAAAAAATGAGGGACTAATATGAATTTGATTTATTTGTCAACAAGTAACTGGAAGATAAGAGAAAAAAAAAAAGTATAAAATTGTGAAGGAATCTCACACAAAAAGAGGAAGCGAAGAAAACCTAATAAAAAAAAAAACTATGAAGAAAGTAAGAGATACTCTCCCCCCAAAAAAAAAAAACCCCTAGCCCCGATCTTTACAACAACTAGCCACTACAAAACAAAAAAAAAAAAAAAAAAAAAAAAAAAAAAAAAAAAAAAACCTTCCATTGTGCAAACCTCCATCTCACGGTCCAGCTTGCACCATACCACTATTAGCCAGTATTTCCAACCATCAATAGCAATAAAGCCTCTCCTTTTCATTTGTCTTTTCCTTCTTTGTTCCTTCAAGAACAAAATAGAAAACAAGAGCCCATCTTTAACCTTTCTTCAACAAGTCCAGCTGCCTTTCCACCTACAAACCCATGCCATTATCATAAAAAAATTTTGGGTTCTTCCCCAACTAAAATTACTCTTTTTCTTTCAAAAAAAAATAAAAAATAAAAATAAAAATAAAATTAATAATAACAAAAAGACTGAAAACTTGATAAAAACAAGTTGAGAAAGGTATCAAATATATAGAAAAATTAAACTGGAGTTTTGAATAAAATTGTGAGCCTAATCATCCTTCATTGAACCAAAGATTGAAGAGACAATATAGATTTAAGGTCAAATTAAATGATTATTGAAAAAATTTATATAAAAAATAAGTCTAGGGACTTAATTAGATTTTTGATAGGCCAATTTGATTTAATCATGAGTCAAATTAAAATTTGATTTAATTAGGTGTAAGGCCTTAATTATACTTTTAACGGGTCAAATTAATTTTATTAGTAATTTAATTGATGAAAAATTAAGTTTAGGAACCCAATTTGAACTTAATCGAGAAGATTAGAATTTTAGAGTACCAAACTTAATTTTTATGAAGTCAATTGATTGAAATTAGAGACAAAAATGCAAAACAAAAATCAAAGTTTATGGTCAATTAAGAGTTAAATTGAAGAAATTCACAACTAAGGATATTTTTGAAAAATGCATTAAACTTTGAGGACTCAATTTGGTTTAAAACATGGGTGAAATTGAAGCAAATAAAAAGTTTAATAGTTAATTGAGGATCAATTTGCATAAATCCAAAACCAATGACCAAAATGAAAACGCACTAAAATTCAGGGTTGATTTTTGAGTTTGGCAAGGGTAAAATCGCATGAAATTAAAAGTTTAAAGTCAATTAGGGATGCAATTAAAACAAATCAAAAGTCAAAGGACTAAATAAAATGTTAGTTAAATCCCTTAAAACCCCAAGGATGTCAAAATGGCATTGTTTCATTTAAATGAAACAATGCGTTTTTACCCAAAATGGTTTGTTTTGACAAAAAAAAAAAAAAGGTTGCTAGACGACTTGTCGTCTGACTACTTTTCATTATCTTCAACCTTTTGTACCCGAAAAGCTGCTTGGATGACTTCTTTTCAAGAGCATTTAGGGGATGTTTGAGAGTATAGTAACAATTGTTTTTCGCTTGGAAATGTATCAAAATAATGTTTTTATTTTCTTTTTATTTTTCAAAAATAATTTTTTACACCAGTACATCAAAAAAACCTAGAAACATTAAAAAAAATTTCAGCAAAAATGTTTTTCAAATTTTGATGAAATGCAGGTTGAACCGCCAAGCCAAACACACCTTTAATGCCTCATCTCTCCACCAAATAAGACAAACAAGACACCACTCTGATGGTATGAAACCTTACCATACCCAGTGTAATTCTTGCAGGCTGGTTGCCTCTATAATTGCCGCGGCGCTGCTCTAAAGAGTCTACCCTGATCAATATTTGCAGCCAAATTTTCCAATAGGATCTCATCCAACATCTTCCTCCATTCCTAGCAGTGACACTCCCAAAATCTAGGTAATCTCCTTTCTTCTCGTTGGCACCATTCAGACGTGAATTAATTTATGTCTTGTTACCACTAGCATTTGCTAGTAGTAAGGTAAAGTGGGTTGGACCCTGAGCTCAACCCATACGGCTAGGCTGGATCTAGCCTATTTTAAAAAATAGAAAATATTGTTGGGCTATCTATCGGCCCAATCCAACTCGACCGGGCAAGGTTTGGGCCTTAGGCCTAAGTAACACATCCAAAAAAGGAAAAGAAAACTAAAAAATTTCAAGGACCATTTTAAAACTATTTGTAGGTCTGTCATGTGTTTTTTCAATAGTTTTGTCTAATATCGGGTCATACACTTACATTGTAAAATATGGACCTGGTATAAAAAACATCTGACATTTCTCTGATTTTTTTTTAAAAAGAAAATCCAAAAATCTAAAAAAAAGCTTTCATTTCAAAAACAAAAAAAATGTTTTGTTTTTGTGTAACGACCATATCCTAAAGGTTTTTCATGCATATTTTCTAAAAAGAATAAAATCATATTTTTATCATGTTTTAAAAATGTTAAATGAATATCGTAACTGGTTTATGATTATCCATTAAGGTTTGGTCAGAATACCAAAAATCTCACAACAATTAATTTCTTATTCGGATTGTTAGGATTTAGCTACAAGACTTTAATATTTTGAGAGTATAAAATTACATTGTAAAGTATACTCTCAAGTATTAAAGATACAAAATAGAAAATAAATGCGATGCTAAATCTAGGTCTTATAATGGTCAGGATTTAACCCAATAAAGTAGAGACTTCCTCACGAAAGGAGATTTGCCTTGAATCTTAGATGAGACCAACAAATAGAAACATGATCTAGAAAAACAATTAATCAACAATGCAGCTTACATTAGGTAGGGTGTATTGGGGATGATGCATTTTTTCCTTGCACAGTTAGTCCCTTTACTCGGACTTTCGCAGACCATTAGGTTTCTTAGCGACCATAACATTAGGTGGCAACTCCAAAACCCTATAATAATATGATGCGAACCTCATGATCACGTGGTCACGCAACCCACACGCAAAGACACCAATTCCCGGAAAGCCAAGTAAATCAGGTTTGATAGCAGTGTGACACAAAGATAACTTGTACCTAGGCACCAGCACTATTGGAAACGGAGATCCTCACCCAACAAATATTGATTCATGAACGAGAAGTATAAGAATGAAGCCACGAAGATAGTTGTTCTTCGATAAGTCATTTTTAGTTCTTTAGAGAACCATGGAAGGGAGATTATCTCACCAACACACACACACACAAACAAAGTGCGGCAACCAACAAGTTTTATTAATCTGAATTGTCTAACTTACATGTCTGGTTATGCCTTAATTTATACTAACTCTAGACTTAAATAAACCCTAATGGACCCCCCTTAGGTGGACTTCTATTAAGCCCACTTACAATTGACCCAAATAAGTAATAATAACCCAAAGACTAAGAAGAAAATAATAAAAATCCGAAAATTACCATCCTAAATATGCTAGAATCAGATTTGTCACCATTAAGAAGTCCCTAAATAGACTAGGAAAGCTGATCTGAATGTAGAATTTATTCTGAATTCTTCTTTTCTTTTTGTAGCTAGGATGAATAAGGAATCCTTGTTAGAAAATGATTCTAAAACATTTATGAATCCTTGCCACACTTGGAAACTATGTTGCAGCCCATTGAAGATCTTTATAGAATTAGAAGATTTCCAAAATAAGCTGCCACATCCTTTTAGGAAAAGAATCCTAGCCAAATAGGAAGTCCACAAGTCAAAATGAAGTAAATAACAAATTCATACAGCCTATGTTGACCCATGTTTCGATGCCTTTCCAAACTCCGATTGACCTGAAATTGTAGCCCAAGGTAGGAAACCATGTCAGGAGACTCCACGTAAAATTTCAGCTCGATCCAATGATTGGATTGAGAATTACGAATGTTGCCGTAAAACTGGATAAATGCACTTCTCACGTCAAAATCCGAATTTGACCTTTCTTGGATCGTATCATTCCCTCTCTCTTCAAGATGATTCGTCCTCGAATCACCAACAAGTTGAATGGACAATTCCTTAACCTTTTTTCGAAGCCTTTGGAGTTCTTTTCTTGCCAACAATCGTCGCCAACAACTTTGGATGAAAGTTGCAGCCATTCTATTTTGTATCTCATCATTGCAACCTTTTTTCTCCTCTCTTTCTGAAGCTTGCTGGGCATTGATTGCTGCCGTTAACACATCATGTTCTTGCTTCATCTCCCCTAGAATACGGGATAAACTCTTGGATTCTGTTTTTAGAACACTAATCTCTTTATTTCACCCCCTTTGATACCAGCTCTCCTTTTGAATCTCCCTTTTCTTTTGCCATAGCACCTCATCAAAATACATGAAATCATTTTGGTTTCTAGGCTACCGAAAACCTTCCCGATAACCTTTGGTCTCATCCTTAAAACCACCATCACCAATGTCATCAATGTCCTCCTCATAATCCTCATAATCAGCCCACCTTGGCCTTTCAACCCTACTGCCATTGTTTGCTTTCGGTTCAGCCCCAAGCTTCCTCATATTTTGGGTGCTTGTACCAGCCTCGTTACCATGTTTCTCCACCCTATCAAGTCTGTCACACACATTTCCCATCACAAAATTCATCCTCTCCATCATTTGCGTCATGGCTTACATTTGGAATGTAAGTTCTCCCTCGGGATGGGATGGTGTGTTGTTTTGATCTGACATGATAGTACCTGCAAAAATTGGTTAGTGGTAAAAAAAAATTATCCTCATGTCGCTCATGTTTTGCTCAAACACTCTTAATATCCTCACACACTCACACCTCTCGTCTCACCTTCTTGCGAAACTGAAACCAACACCAAACAGAACCAACTTGGTAGCGCAATCCAAATATATATATGACTCAAGAAGCAATAAAAACTAGAAAACAAGCAAAATGAAACTGCGATGATAGTCTTGCGAGTAGCAAGCGAGTCTATCTGAAATATGAACGAAACTGAAGACTCGAATGAAAACAGAAACAAAAAATATGCAAAATCATGAAACAACACCCAAATATATTGGATATGATGAAAATAAACTGCAAGAAATGAAAACAACAGAAAGCAAACGAATTTCAAAAGTTGATGCAAAACAGACTCGTTTATGAAGAGTTAAGTCCGAATCTGGAACCTAAAGTAAATGATGTCCACTTGAGTTAAAATTTTAGATATAGTGCGATATCAACCCAAATAGACAAGGTTTGATATACTGACGCAAAAACATTATAAATCAGACTTGATTAGACCCGAATTTGAAACCCAAAGCAAAAGATATCCAATTGACCTCAAATTTTATATGTGGTGTGATTAGGACCCTAGTAATTAGAGTATCAAATTTCAGCTAATTCCAAGTTGATTTGATCCAATTTTCTTTTGTTTAGTTTTCTGCAGCAAAATCCAATAAACGTCTTTTTGAATAGATTTTTTTTTTTGCTTTTCTCTTTTCTCTTTTTTTTTATGGTATTGATGTATTTTGAACAATAACAGAATGAAATAATAATTTTTTTATATGCCGCAAATTCAAGGAGAAGAAGAAACTGGATACTAAGGAATGTTTTTGCGGAATCAACAAGAAACATAAACTTCAGAAGGATATAACCTGATTAATGGAGCCAAGTACTGATACCAAATGATGTGAACCTCGTGATCATGTGGTCACGCAACCCACATGCAAAGACACTAATTCCTGGAAAGCCAAGTGAATCAGGTTTGATAGGAGTGTGACACAAAGATAACTTGTACTTAGGCACCAGCACTATTGGAAACGGAGACCCTCACCCAACAAATATTGATTCGCGAACGAGAAGTATAAGAATGAAGCCACGAAGATAGTTGTTCTTCAATAATTCATTTTTAGTTCCTTAGAGAACCATGGAAGGGAGATTATCTCACCAACACACATACACACACACACAAAGTGCGGCAACCAACAAGTTTTATTAATCTGAATTGTCTAACTTACATGTCTGGTTATGCCTTTATTTATACTAACTCTAGACTTAAATAAACCCTAATGGACCCCCTTTAGGTGGACTTCTATTAAGTCCACTTACAATTAACCCAAATAAGTAATAATAACCCAAAGACTAAGAAGAAAATAATAAAAATCCAAAAATTACCATCCTAAATATGCTAGAATCAGATTTGTCACAATTAAGAAGTCCCCAAATAGACTAGGAAATCTGATCTGAATGTAGAATTTATTCTGAAGTCTTCTTTCCTTTTTGTAGATAGGATGAATAAGGAATCCTTGTAAAAAAATGATTCTAAAACATTTATGAATCCTTGCCACACTTGGAAACTATGTTGCAGCCTATTGAAGATCTTTATAGAATTAGAAGATTTCCAAAATAAGCTGCCATATCCTTTTAGGAAAAGAATCCTAGCCAAATAGGAAGTCCACAAGTCAAAATGAAGTAAATAACAAAATTCATACAGCCTCTGTTAACCCGTGTTTCGATGCCTTTCCGAACTCCAATTGGCCTGAAATTGTAGCCCAAGGTAGGAAACCATGTCAGAAGACTCCACATAAAATTTCAGCCCGATCCAACAGTTGGATTGAGAATTATGACTGTTGCCGTAAAACTGGATAAATGCACTTCTCACGTCAAAATCCGAATTTGACCTTTCATAGATCGTATTATAATAACTTTATGATTAAACCCAAAACCCCTTCAATTCTTGGAGGCAACTCTGTCATGCAATACCGTGCACGTCACGACAAGATGTCGACTCCACTGGGGACTTGTCTGATTGGACTGAGCTTTGCTTGTTTGATTGTTTAACTGTTTATTTTTTTTGTTTTGTTTAATTAAATTTAGGCATATTTTTCTTTTTACTGCTTTAGCATGCTTTTTTATATATTGCTCATGCATAAGTATATCGAGTATGGATTAATGCTTTCATGCATCTTAATTTTCAAATAAACTGAATTCTAGGTTAGGTAGGGAGTAGCGGTCTGCTTCATGACTTTCAGTCAAGGTTCAGATTCGTGAAATATCCAACTATGAGCTGAGCGTTTATCCGGTAATGATGGTTACACTGTGCCCCGATAATTCCTTGTAAACCCCTATACTGCTTTCATAAAACATGGTCACTAGGCTGATCATAAACCCTTTCGAGACCAAGTAGTGAATTTACCCCTTATATAATAACCTAGAACCTATATTTAGGGTACAAACTCCTTAATAATTCATTTTGCATTAGGAAAAAACTGATTAAAATTCTAAATTCTGCAGGGTTTTTTGAGTTAAGACCATGACTTCTATGACTTTTTTCTGAGTATGGGAAAAGATCCAAGATAATGCTATTCGTTGAAGAGGATTGCCCAAAGACTGAGGTTGGGAACTACCGCACATGAACAAAGTACATTACTCCTTGGACAATATGAAAAAGCTTGTTTCAGTCTTGGGGTATGTGGATGAAACTTTTTTTGAGAGAAAGTATGGGAGAATTGCCCACCTAATAAGGATCTCGTTCAGATTTCAACAGTCAAGGCCTTAATACATTTCTGGAATTCAAGTTATTAATGTTTCACCTTTGGAGATGTTAACTTGACCCCTACCATTGAAGAGTATGCCCAGATTTTAAACTTCTCAAATGACCCTCACAAAGTATATTTCCGACAAAGAATCGAGAACACAGCAGCCTAGATCACAAGATCATTGCATCTAAACCAAGGTGTCGGTAATATCAACGGTAAACACCTATGGAATATATCCGTCGGTGATTGTGGCATGGGTGGTAATTTTTTTATAACTCTCGATAAAATACCGACAGCTCGGTTCCGTCTGTAAGGCCGTCAGTATTGATTTAAAATATTTTTTTTAAAAAATTATTTATTAATAGTAAAAAAAACTAATTAACCAAATAAAATTGTATTAAACATTAAAAATATAAAAATAATGTTAAAAAATATTCATCCAAATATTCATTATAAATTTAATGTGTTTCATAAACAAAATTAAACTAGATTAATGGCGGAGCTAGCGGAGGAGGCTAGTTATTCCCGGGACCGTACAACCAAAAAAAGGCTGCACATGTATCATTACCCATCCTTGATCTAATGTCCATGACCATTTGATGGAACTAATCATAATCTGTCGAGAGTTGTTCACATTGTTGTTTCAAGGCCATGAACTCATCAGACTGAGTGCTTGATACTGATACAGAACTCTCAACACACTACTGCTCGCCCACAAGTTTTTGCCCTTAGTATTGGAGAGCCCGTAGACTCGATTTTTATCGGATCCACCAGACGATCCTACCTCCATCAACAAATCCGAATCAAAATTCGGATGGGTCGAAGGATCGTTCCCATATCTCTCCCTCAACCGGCTATTATAGGTCTCCTGAAAATTAAAAAAAAATCATCATATTTAATTCAAGAAAATAATAACTTACGAAATAAAATGATTGAATGAACATACCACGAAGTGTTTAGCACGGTTGTCCACAAATTGTTGCAACCCTTTTTGGCTGTCTTGACTCCGCACGTGCGTCTCTACAAACAGCTCCATTAGGCTCGGCTCACGTCCAAGAGATGTAGCCTGTAAGGAAAAAAAAGTTGCAAGTTAAATATACTTATAAGCAACAACAAATTAATTAATGATATATTTCATTTAAATTAATCTTACCATCCGCTTCGCATGTGCACTGAACGGGACGGAGTTGCTGGTTGCGTGGTCACCGAACCATGAATTTATCGGTTTTGATTGTCGGCACCGGACTGTGAGTGTCGTGCGAACCGCTCAAACATCACATGCTCAATATATTGCATTCATATATCCCCCAAGATGAATGGCGGTTTGAATTCCTACCAAACCGCCACCTCATTCCAGCTTTCTAGACCATTATCTCTCGCATATCTTTTTGCTTTTTTTTTTTGTGTATCATACCAAAAAGTCACGCAACCTACTTCCATAGTAACAAATTAGAATTTAGAACATAAAATTATAAAATAAAAAATTATATTATTTTCATTGTTACCTAATTGGCGCGTGATTCTCTCATACCCTCCTCACAACATTGTTGTTCGCACTGTCCCACTCAAATTTGTGATGTGTATAAATAATTCATTTAAAATAAAAATAGTACAAGATATAAAATTATAAAAATAATTTATTAAAAAAAAGCTAGAAATTAGAAGTTAACACTTACTTGAAATCGTCGAAACCATACATCGATATTAGGTCTCCATTCAGGATGTCTGAAAACCTGACTCCATTGAAATAATGGAATCTCCATTGATGATTTAAATGTTGATGTTATTGTTTGGGTAGCCTCAATGTTTGTGAACCAGAAATTAAATTAAATTAATAAAATATTTATTAGTTGTTCATAAATTATGTTATAAGTAAAAAAAAAAAAAACTAAAACCTAAATAAACTAACATTGAAATCATCCTTCTATTGTACCTGGCACTTGCGGGTGAATTGACCCCGCTGTGAAGGCACACCGCCTCTGCGCTGTGAAACCGCCCTAGAAGAGACAGCATCACAAGTTGGCACAAGTGCCTTTTCGTGATCAACACCTAAGGATAAGTCATTCTCGCTCCTAGAAGAACTAGCTGCAACTGTCTGCTGACGACGTCCTATTGATTTCATTCTACGCATCTACACAAATTTATACGACAGGAAACGCGACGGTGATTATGGTCGGGGCTATAATTTTTTTGCAACTCTCAGTAAAATAACGACGAGACATATTCTGTTGGTATAGTCGTCGGTGATTGTGGCACCATGCTGTAATTGTTTTGCAACTCTCGGTACAATACCAACGGGACACAATCCGTCGGTATATTCGTCGGTGATTGTGGCACAATGCTGTGATTTTTTCACAACTCTCGGTAAAATACCGACAAGACACAATCTGTTGGTGTTTGTCTCAAGATTTTGCATGTTTTGTTTGTATTGCATGTCTATTCTCCTGCAAAAACGCTTAAATTGCTAACTTACATCATGCATAACACAATAACAAGAGCAAACAATTATAAAATAAATATTTCATGTTCCAAAATATCATTCATAATATTACATTATAAAAAAAAAGGCTTACAACATATTTAGTCAAAAATTTTGTCTTCGTCCTCAATTGAATTGTTATCAGCTTCATCGCACTCTTCATTGTGGCTATCATCTTCTTCATCAACATTCTCTAGTCCACTAAAGCTCAAAACAACATTCAACTCCTCTGCGTCAACATCAACAAGACTATCATCGAAAACATGAAAATTTAAATTTTCTTCTAAGTCAATCGAAGGAGCAACTCAGTATGGTTCAACTAACTCACTAGCTTGAAAGACTTAATCTATCACACTTGTGTCTTCGTTCTCATCCTGAATAACCTAGACACGACCCCTAGGTTTGGTTTTTAAAACAGATAACCAATCAACTCTTGATCGGTCCTTTCTAAAGGAAGGGGTGTGTATGTAATAAACTTGTTGGAATTCCTTTGCGAAAACAAAGACATCGTTTACGTTGTGAAGTCTAGCTTTTGAGTTGATTTCAACGAGACCATAATGAGGATCTACTCTGATTCCTTTTATCAGTTGTGTCATACAAATAGCATTTGAATAAAAACACTCTATTCTGCTCGCTATGATATTGCAGTTCGATGACCTCTTCTAATCTACCATAGTAGTCAACTTCAAACTCACTAGAAGTCGATCCCTTAATAAAACACCGATGTTGTATGTCTTTCTTCCATGTTCGTATTCTGTCAGTTGTAAGTTATTGGACAGTAAATATCGTCGATGTTGCCTGCAAAGTTGTTCCAAATTATATGAGTTTATGATATCACAATATATAAATAGTACACTCTTGACAAAGTTTAAGTAGAACATCTACTTACTTAATAAAAGGTCTCAGCTCATCACAGTTAAATAGAACATAATTGTGTGCTTGTCTGAACTCTATTTCAGACAAATATCTTCCCCTTACAGCATTTTTAGGTGTGGGTTGTCCAGAATTGGATAATATTGACAAGTTCCCATTTGAAGGCACTTCACCACCGTCATCATGTCTTAGAACACGGTTGATCCTCGTTCTCAAATGAGGTTCAAAATAATATGAGATAAATGTTGAGATCTCCTCAACAATATAAGCCTCACATATTGACGCCTCAACATGTGTCTTATTCTTAATCTTTTTTTTAAGATTGAACAAGTACCTGCATATGTAGAATTAAACAAAAATTATCAATTAAAAAAATGAAAAAACATTTAATTATGAATTACATTGCAACTATAATATTTAACCTCTCAAATGAATACATCCATATATACTAGACCGGTCCTCCAACTTTTACCTCAAATGGTAAATGTACTGGTAGATGCTCTATTGAGTCAAAAAATGATGGAGGGAATATCATCTCAAGTTTTCATATTGTCTTAACGATATTCGTTTCAAGCCTTTCAATGTGATCAATATTCAACTTGTTGGAGCATATATCTCTGAAGAAATGATTGATCTCCGTGAGTGCATCCCATATCCCCTTTGACAACAAATCATGAAAAGCTAATAGGATGAGTATTTTCATAAACACATGGCAGTCATGACTCTTCATTCCATATAATCTGCATTCCTCCGTATTAACCAGCCTTTATATGTTCAAGACATGTCCATCGGGAAAACACAGACTCTTAAACCATTTGTAGACTAGTAGTTATGCGTTTTTCTCTAACACGAAGCTTGCTCTTGGTTTTGCTACCCGTGACCCATCACAAACCAACTCCATATTTTTACGGTTACAGAACAACATTAAATCCAATCTAGCCTTGATGTTGTCCTTTGTCTTCCCCTTCACATCCATGACGGTGTTGAACATGTTCTCAAACATGTTCTTTTCAATGTGCATGATGTCAAGGTTATGGTAGAGAATATTGGTCTTCCAATAAGAAAGCTCCCAAAAGATACTTCGCTTTACCCAATTATGGGTCAAACCAAAACCAAGAAACTTCTGCTTACTTGATTGGAGACCAAACACAATGTCACTGTACTCTGATACAACATCATGCAATTCTTCACTAGAAAGACATGGGGGTGCAACATCATTTTCAACTTTGCCAACAAAGAAATAATTTATGTTCTTTCTGTACCTGTGATTCGGTGGCAAGAAATAACGGTGACAGTAAAAAAAAGAAGCTTTACCCCTGTTTGTTAGCATGAATGCCTTGATGTTTTCCATACAATATGGACATACTAGTTTTCCATGTGTGCTCCAACCAGAAACCATTCCATAAGCTGGAAAATCATTGATAGTTCATATCAAAGCCGCTCTCATAACAAAATTTTGTTTCCTCGAGATATCATAAGTTAAAGCTCTAGAGGACCACAACTATATGAACTGATCAATCAATGATCGAAGATAAATATCTATATTCTGCCTCGGACTACTCGGACCTGGTATGACCATAGATAAAAACATGAACTCCAGCCTTATATATATCCCCGGTGGCAAGTTATAAACCGTCAGTATGACCGGCCAACAAGAATAAGGAGCAGCAAATGACCCAAATGGGTTGAATCTGTCTGTACAGAACCCAAGATGAACATTCCTTGATGCAGCTGAAAAGTAAGGATGCACACCGTTAAAGTGTTTCCATGCTTCACCGTTAGAAGGATGCACCATCACTCCATCAACCGCATGATGTGATTGGTGCCATGTCATGTGCTCAGCAATCCTTGGTAACATGAATAACCTCTGCAGTTTAGGTGTGATTGGGAAGTATCTAAGTTTTTTATATGCCATGAGAGTGTTTCCCCTGTCAGTTCTGGGTTTGTAATGGGAATGCCCACATGTCATGCACTCGGTCAGCTCAGCATTTTCAAGGTAGTATAACATGCAGAAGTTAGGGCACATGTCAATTTTCTAGTATCCTAAACCAAGGGGTTTCATCATGGACTTTGCAGCACAAAAGTTCTCTTTCAACCTGTTCCCTTTAGGTAAAATGCTTATTGCCCATTCGATAATTTTGTCATAACCGGCCTCACTAAACCCGTGATCTGACTTGATGGTGAACACTTGTGCTACAGCCGATAATTTACTGTGGTTTGTGCAGGCATCCCATAATGATTCGTCAGAATCTTTCAACAGATCAAAAAACCTTGCTGCGTCTGCATTAGGTTCTTTTTCTATGATTGGACATTCACTAACATTATCTTCATTCATTCTCATTGCATCCATAACCATATTCATATAAGGATTACTGTTGTCATTTATAACTTCATCCATGTTGCTAGCACTAGAAGTTGACCCAACCACCCTTTCTACCATGCTCTCATTAGGAACAAATAGTTCTCCGTGTGCATACCAACACATGTAATCCTCCATGAACCCTTTGGTTAGAATATATATCATTACAACATCTTGATGCAAAAGCTTTTTATTTTTACACTTTCTACATAGACACCTAATATTGCAATCAGTAAAATTCCTCGGAATAAATATTGTGAAATTAATAAAACCCTGAACCCCGTTACAATAATCCATCCTCCACAATCCTTGGGGTGAGTCCCGATACATCCATGAAAGATCATCCATAACTTCTATCGAACCTCTATAAAATTATGACGACAACAAGCATTAATTAACTATGTTACATAAATAAATTTGCAAAAATATTGGTTTGCCCCGACATTATCCAACAAACTAAAAAAAAAACTTATGTTAAATATCCATTATTAATTATCAATGTCCATACAAATTTATATATTTATAAATTTACAGAAATCACAACTCGACAATAGAATTGATAAAAATTAAAACGGACCCGTTAAACAAGCTATTATTTATTTCATCACAGCACATCTAATTCGGTGTAATTCAAACAAAGTTTCAACAATTTACAAACAAATACAATTTGACAAAATCTAAAACAAACTATAACAACTACAAAATTATACATTCATACTACAAGTTTCTTTGACAAATAACAATCAAACAAGTACATACGTTAACAAAATATATATACTAAAAAAAATAAAAAAATAAAAAAATAATAAAATTGACATTTAAATGTTAAAACTAAAAAGGATAGATTTAATTACAAAAAAATGATAAAATCCACAATAAATTGCTTGAAGAACGGATGTTGTGACCGCGTACAAAAGTATAAGAAACTTGAGTGCGTGTGTTGAGAATAGAGAGAGAGTTGGGATGGGTGGTTGGCTGCAGTTTGGGAGGGGAGAGTTGGGATGGGGAAGAAGAAGGAGAAATAGAGGAAGAGAGAGTCGGCAGAGTGGGTATATATTAGCTTTTACCGACGAAAACGTTCCGTCGGTATACCCGTCGGTAAGTCCACCGGTGACTGTGCCACATCACTATACGGGGATCCCAGTTTGAATTCTTCAGCCATTATGTCGGCAAAATCATTTGAAAAAAATCCACGTCATCACACCATTGCAACTTTTTGAAAATCTATATAATCCGTCAGCAATACAGTCGGTATATACCGACGGAATATGTTCGTCGGTATATACTGACTATATTGCCGACGGAAATGGTATGTCGGTATATACTGACAAAATTATAGACGAAATTATTTCCATTAGTAAAAATTACTGATGAAAAAATTTCATCGGTAATTCTGTTGATTTTTATTGATTTTCTTGTAGTGATGAGCTATCAATTTAGGGCCGAGAATATACCATAATTTATGGCATCAGTGATTAGGGAGCACTGGTAACAAGGATGCTGAATCCCTTGTAGCAACTTTAACCATGAATATGCCTAATGAACAAGGAATTTGCAATTCTGGACCACTGGTTCGAAGATCATGTATATTCACACATAAAGCTTGAGAAACTACGCGAATGATACCAGTTCAGAGACTGAAACAGCATAGTTGAAATTCTGCTACGATTGGTTTGTAAGCATAATTGACATCCAAGTTAAGGTTTTGCAATACTGACAACACAGTAAGAAGAATGATTAAGCGGAATCTGTTTACATACAATAAATATCGCATCCAAACTTCAATCTTTGATGAGGTTATAAATCATGTGGAATCTGTCTACAACAGACGAATACATCCAATTCTATAGGCTTTTGAATTTGTCCACAACTCATAATTATATCCTGCATGCATACAAAAAAGAAAAAGAAAAAGAAAAAGTGTAGTTGTAATAAAACAAGAGGAGGGATGGGGACGTTAGTGAAGAAACAGAAGTATTTCTAGGTTGAAGCTGCACCGTTAATTAAATTCAAACTTGAGCAGTACCACACTTGGTTTAATGATATCACCAAGCAGCCACCTGACCCGACATTGTTTTGCCTGACCTTTGGTGGACCAATTCTGCCCGTAGGTACTGACCGACACTTGACAATCTTCACAAAGCAGCCAAAAAGTTTGATATTGATTTTGAAGTGAGACGTTTGGTTCCTAGGTTGATGCTGAAATTGTTTGGTTCTCTTTCTTAACAATTCATTCAGGAAAAAAAAAAGGTCAATTAAGCTAAGTCAGGCTACCAGTAGCAGAGGATCTTTTGTTTACTCCAAGCAGTTAATTCAGGAAAGAAAGTCAATTAAGCAAAATAGATTACGTGAAGAAGTTATCTTGCTTGCCCCCTGGAAATGCTATTGAAATTAACAAAGGATGGAGGGCACGGTTCCCAAGGCAATGAGAAAGGGAGTTGCAACTTTTATAGTTCATAACTTACTAACCATTACTCGGAATCATAAATGGATTGCGTCGTTGGATTCAGCACAGTAAGATCTTTAAAACAAGATGTTACAGTGATCATTTCCAGTGAAAAGAATTCTCGCAGCCCGGTCAAAGTGTTGGTTGATATTCGGATATAAGATAAATTTTGTTTGGTCCTGAATATGCAACAGTTTCAAATGAGATATTGAACTTGGATATTCTATCACTTGATTTGATAAAATACAATCGACCCATAAATTTCTGATATTTACTATTATATTTTATTTTCATAATAAAATTTATTCATTTATTGTGAAAATCTAATATGATTAAATTAAAATTTAGTAAAATATATAAAACCCTCTCAATTATATTTTTCGAGACATGCACACTTCTTTTCGAGAGTAAATGAACTTGTTTCGAGGGAGCATCTATAGAAACACAAATTTTTCTACTAATCAAATTTCACCACGTGTTATTTTTTTTAAAGAATAAAATAAAATTGAAATATATGACATGGAAAATAAATAAGCTTTCATGTATTTCTTGGCCAATAAAAAGTTACGCTTGAAATGAGATATTCAAGATATCTTGTCATAAATACAAGATCCCGTCAATAAATATCAACCAATAAAATTATATCATGTGGCATTAAAAAGAACTTGAGAACCCTTACAGGTCTCTATAAATAAAGTGCCTCAATTTAGAGAATGGAAGGAATTCTTTAGAGATATAAATTTCCTTCAAGACAAGCTTTTCAAGTAAGGAAACTCTCTCAAAAGTTCTCAAGCCTCCTTCATCTACGCTTGAAATCATCAAAGAACAAAACTCTATAGAATCAAGTCAAAACGCCCCATAAGAGTTCTTTAATAACACTTTGAAGACAAATCAAAGGTACTCTTCAAAGCATTAAATCACCATATCTCGTTTCGCAATACACGCTCAAATTCATATTCTTGCAAAGCACAAATCTTAACTTGATTTCTCAAATAAATCAAGTCACTATACATTAAATCCAAGGAAAGAATAAGAGTATTGTCATATTTTTTTGAAAGAATATATTACCGATTATATATTTAATAAAATTATATATTTGTATACATGTGCTTGTTTAATTTTATATATTTAATAAAATTATATATATATATATATAACAGCAGATGGTTTATTTACATAGTAAAACTCGGATTGTGTTGATTTATTCACGTGCTTAGGCCAGAGGACAACATGTCTGCCTGATAAAAACAGTTTGACAGAAGCAAAGCCAAGAATTGCATGGACCATGCCCATAAGATAAAGAGACAGAATGACGTTAGGCATGTCAAAGAAAAGAAAAGAAAAGCATTGGAGTATATACCACACGGGCGGGCTTCCATTACACTTCCTAATTTGGCATTTGCAAGATTTTATGCCTCTACTTTACTCCCACTTTTCATTTTCTTTCTGCGGCAGGGAGAGACCAATCTGTGTCCATGATGTTACTTGTTCTAAATTCTTGACCTCATCGTCCATTGATCAAACCTGTCTAGCAATATTTATCATCCCCGCCAGCAATTTAATTTCTTCCTACAACCAAGCAAAAACCGAGTTTTTTAGACTCCCCCCCGATTGGATCATGGTTCAATCGTTACATCTAGACCACCATTCATCATC
>Ga0325405_1002840_pt1 | contig 17853 bp, 3 predicted proteins | sample PopdelMetagenome_21_FD_205663 | JGI IMG/M metagenome (GOLD analysis project Ga0325405, IMG submission 205663) | Populus deltoides microbial communities from Bellville, Georgia, United States - Xylem-Control-R2 | ecosystem: Host-associated > Plants > Phyllosphere > Stem > Wood/Secondary xylem...
GGGGTGATCGGGATTAATTTAAGTACTATGAAATATTATTTGATGCCCAGACCAGAGGGGAGGAAGAGAACCTGATTCTTAATGACACATCTAAATTCTTAAAGTTTTTATATTGCTTTTTTTTTTTCTTAATGTTGAGCACTATTTTTACATAAAATATCAAGGAACCCTAACATACTAATTAATTTTATATATTTGCTACGTCTAATAAAAGTAGAAGACAAAAGCAGTAAATTATAAACAATTAATCGATTTATTTTTATATTTTAAAAATATTTTAAAAAAATAATATTTTTATTGTTTTACTTTAAATTAATATTTTTGGATATTTTTAGATTATTTTATTGCGCTAATATCACAAATAAGTTTTAAAAAAATAAAAAATATATTATTTTAATATATTTTTAAAGGAAAAACACTTTAAAAAACAATTACAATCACACTTCTAAATATACTGTACCATCAAATCTAACCAATAATTTTTTTAAAAATAGTTAAAAATATAATATTTAATGAAAAGTAATAATTAGAATAAATATAGAAACAAAATATATTTATAGTCAATTGAAATGAATAAAAAATGAAATTAATTTAAAACAATAAAACAACTCAATCTTTCACTTAAAAATGAGTTGCTGTCCCTTTTTTTAATTTGATAATCCATTTTCGTAAATTTCATAAATATAATCTCATTTTCTTTTCATTCATCAAGCCTTAAGAGATACTTGCCTATTGGCATGTTATATTTTTTCCATTAAAGCAAAAGAATATATTATCTTAATTTTTAATTGGATTTTGCCATGTGTTTTGATTATTTATTTTAGAAATCAAAAGGTCGCCACATGAACATTAACCAAATTTATTTTTATATTCATTGAATTTAGTTTTTCTAATTAACATTCTACATGAGCTTTTACTTTATAATGCAAATTATTAAGTGTTGAACGAAATTAATTTAAGAAATAGAAGAATTAAGGGATATCGGTTTATAAAACTATAGTTTTTACACCCGGTCCGATCCAAGACCTGGGTTCCAAGTTTTGACTAGGTCAACAGGTTTTGACCGGATCACCTAAGTCAATTTTTTTTTAAATCAAAACGACGTCGTTTTAGTAAAAAAACAAAAGTTAACGGATTGTAACTAAGTTTTTGACTGGATCTAGCCGGGTCAATCCGCCAGGTTACACCGAATTTTTCTTTCTTCTATATTTTCTTTAACCCAACCCGGTTTCAACCTTGGATCGACCCGCCGAATCCGGCTGGATTTCAAAACTATATATAAAACTTTTGGGTTATATCTCATGAGTAACTTTACTTTAGTCTCTTTTACGTTCAACCTTACTCTCTATAACCCTTCAAATAAATTATGCATTTTGAGTTTTATTTTGTCTTTAATTTTGAATAAGGAAAAAAAAAAAAAGGCAAGTGAAAAGGAATCAAACGTAACTCAAATAAGTAGAGCACCCGTATATGTAAGCACGGGACAAACACTAGTTCTTAATTAATAATTAATAATTATTTTTTTTATCTTTATGAATCACAATTATAAAGTAAAGTTATAAACTTAGACTTTTTTTTTTTTGAGAGTGAATGTAACATTATAAAACTAAGATGCTTTTTTTGTAATTTAAAAGCTATAATATAGTAAAGAAAAATAAACGTTGGATAATTAGGCTTGGTTTGACAAAATTTACAATAATTATATATATTAAAAAATTAAAAAATATAGGGAAAATACCGGGTCAAATGGTAACACAAGTAAACTTTGTTTGAATATTTTTATAAGAAAATTTATTAAGGAGTTGATAACACAAGTAAAATTTATTAAGGAGTTGTTATAAAAAAATATAATGTTTTTTTAGTTTATTTTAATTTTCTTTTAATTGCATGACTAAACTTTATATGTTGTTTTAATTGCCCTTTTAATTGCATGCAATACAAAACATTCTATGCTTAAAAACGAACACAATTGTGCCCCTTAACCACTCATCTCACCCAAGCCATAATGGACTAGCACTTTTCCCTCCACTGTTGATTGTTAAAGTAACCAATAAGGAGAAAAAAAATTTATGAGGCAATAGACATGAACCAAAATAGTAAAAAAAAAACAAAAAAAAAAAAGAAAAAGAAACAAAAGATAATGTCCTTTCTTAGAGAACATAGAAGAGCATTGTCGCTAGGGAAAGGAAGAGGTGAAGGAGCCACTTTAGATCCATCAATTTTAGCTTTTCAATCAGTGACACGCGTGGTACACACGCCACCACTATTCTAACAGTTTTTTAACTTGATTTTAGTTAATTTTTGTACATGCTTAACATATCAGAAGGTTGATTAATAAACTCATAATATATTTTGGACAAATTTCTATAACATTGTGAATTTTAGGACAAAATGATTATTGTTGTGTATATTTTTGGACTGTTTGGATATTATTTGATTTGAATTCATGTGTGTTTTTTGTTTGATAATTTGTGTTGAATTGCGAGTTTATTTTTAGGGTTGTGATGTCTAATTGAATATTAAATGTTGGTTCATGATTTAGGGTTGAGTTTATGTCGACTTGAATATTAAATCTTGATCTAAGGGTTATGCTTAGATTGATGTTGATTTATTTGAATTAGCCTGAATTTTGAATATAAGTTTATGAAATTAGTAAGACTTTTGTGAATGTTTGGAGTTGTTTGGTTTTAAGTTGATGAACAATAATTTGTCTTAAATTGATAAGAATCAATCCCCTTATTTAGACTCTAAAATCAATTAGGGTTTCTAATGATCAAAATACTAGATGGCAACTCTATTTTTTTTTTTTTTTTACTAATAAGAAACAAGAATTCCTAGTTCTTTCCCCTATCACCGAAAAGATCTTGATCCGAGAAGACGATCATCGCGACGCCGCACACGTGCGATATAAGACACAATAAACATTAATTAGAATGGTTCATTTACCATTGAATGTGGTTATTAACATGTTAATTTAATTATTAATAGATGAATAAATTATTAATTTCAAGGAAATTTGAAATGGAATATTATTCCCAAATTTATGCTTAATTATGACAAAAAAAAAAGAAAGAGAGATTTATAAGTTCTTATCAATGAGTTAAAAACTTAGTTATGATGGTGAAATGGAAATGTGGATTTTGTGTGGAGAGAGATTTGAAGTTTTTACAATGTACGTGTTGGTATATGTGAGACCACGGGATTGGTGTTAAACACCATATCTTTTTTAATTTAAAATTGATATTTTCAAATAATATATGTTGAGCTAGTTATCATAGTTTAGGGACTAGCGCTCGGTTTGAGTGTGTTGAGCTAGTTATTCTGATTTAGGAACTAGCACCTAATTTAGGCAAGTTGAGCTAGTTATCCCAATTTAGGGACAAACACTCAGATTGGGGAAATGCGGATAACTATACTAGATATAAGGTTTAAGCTTGGTTTCAGTCATAGATAAAAGTTCATTTGATAATGAAAAGGTGTTTAAGAGAGGACTAAAATTTATTTGTATCATAGAGATGAGAAGCCTATCAAGGGTTGTTTAATTAAGTTAAATTAAAGAATTTTTACGTGTTGCATATTTATTTTATATTATATTTTAAGAGTGATAAATTTTATATGAAACAAATTTCAAGTACCTTGCAGCAACATATTGGTCCATTGTTGTTTTAGGAGTTTCACTTTTGTATTAATTTTTGTAATGTAACAAATTGTTAGCTCATTGTATGTAAACATGTCCTAAAATGTTATATTTTAGATTTAATTTAGAATGTTATAAAATCATCTTGGATGATGTAATGTTAATTATTTTTAAACTAGGATAATTTAAATTATGTCTTGGCATGAGTTTGCTTTAAATTCTTAGATAGGCTAAACTATACTTTGATTTTATTTAATAATAATTCTATCCTTTGAAAAATGTCAATAATGAAAGTTTTGTCTTGAATTATAAATTAAAGATGCTAAAAACATTAATTGTTGGATGACATTGAGAATGTGAAAGTCTTGGAAGGTGGGACACTGAATTGGTGAAAATATTGGATGATGAGAAAAGTTGAAATCTTTATTTGTAGGGTGTGAAAAATTGATTGAGTCGATAACTTGGTAATGAAATAAATAGGAGAAACTCTACCAAAGTTTTTGAAAAATAAAAATCTATGCACTATTAGCGATTATATAACAAGTATATATGGAATATCATGTGATTAAATTTGAGGTTAAATTTATTGTAGTAGATAAATAATTCTCATATAAACCTAAGGAAAAGGAAGAGACATAGAAGAAGAAGTTTGGTGAAGAGGAACCTAAATGTACTGCTGGCAACGAAAATTAGAAGTGAAGGCAAGATGTAAGGGTTCAATATCAAATTTATGTGTTTTTATTTGTGAGGGGAATCATTTTGTGAAGGACTACCAAAAAAAAGGATAACTAAATGCTATCTTAGTGGAGGATGATGTTAAGAAATAGCATACACAAATCCAATGTATGTGTTAAATGGCTGAATTAGAGGATTCGATAAAAGGTTCAGCCTGATCGAGGGGGATTTGGCTTGGTCATACTATCTTGGGCGAGGGAGAATTGGGGGAGTTCTATGCATCTTAGTGAAGAAACATACCTTGGTGAAGGAAACAAAATTGGTTGTTATACGATGGACACAAGCAACAATATTGTCTATTTTCTATACTTACAAGTTGCATATCGAGTTTGGAAAGTTGAATGAAATTATGAGGGTTCATTTGAGTTTTTTCAAATCTCTATATGGTTTTATTTATAAAAAAAATGATGAAATACTGGGATGCTTATAGAAAGGGGTAGAATATTAAGATTATAATTCATTCATCTCTATATGGTTTTGTTTAAAAAGAAAGGGATAGAATACTGGGATTTTTATAGAAAGGGTCCAAATTTCATAAAAAGAAAAAACAAGCTTACAAATGAATGAATTAGCATTTAGGATTGCAAAGGGCATGATTATTATTTGTGTGTGATGAGAAGTGTTGCATATAGTTTTCTAGAGATCATGAAATTGATCTCAAACACATTGATTTGATTTTATAGAAAATAATCAAGACTCTAAAGATAAACAAAGTTATAACAAGGTTCAAAACAGGTTGATGATGGATTTTATAGAAAACAAGTAAGACCCTAAAGAGGAACAAAGTCATAGTAACAGGTTCTTGCTAGCACAAATATAAACTAGGATGATAGACAGTCTAAGTCATAACAAACACAGCTAACCTCATAACAATAAGACTAGCAGTTGGCCGAGGAAGTTGCATCGGTGTTGTGGGTGGCATTTATAGCATAATAATAGGTGGTTATGGAGGTTATGAACATGACTAGTTATGGATAAACATGATCAAATCATGAGAGCATGGCTGGATAGACATGAGACATGGATAAAGCTATTCTTGACGCCATTAAGTTCATGAGAACATGGGGGAATAATAATACTAACTTACTAGAAAAAAAAGACCCTCATATTCCAAACTATCCAAGTAATGATAGAAAAAAAAACCCCACAAGTTGTTAACAAACCTACTTATTTTTATCATTGTTTTTCCTTTAAATGACCATTTTGTTGGCTTTCATGTATTTAAATTAATCCTTTTAAAATATAAGAAAATAATCATTATGCTATTATTGCATGACAAGAATTGTAAGAAACTCATTACTTGTTACAACCATTTAGTGGACATGCCGAATAAGAATTGAACTTGTGTAACAACCAAACTGATACCATTTAAGTTGATGAGGTCTTAATAACCAAAAAGGATGCTCACATTCAAAGATTATTGAATATAATTCTCAGACTTCTCTTCCTAGTTTATCATCAATATTAACTTCAAAAAACAAAAAGAAAAAAAACTTGTCAATATTTCTTTTTTGTTGTTTCTAATCTAATGGTTTCTCAAATATTAGACAAGGATAAACCCTCTCTGGACATTTCTTTACCTTCATAAATTGAAGAAGAAACTCTAGTGTCTTTTTAACACAAGTTATGACCATCACAGCGGAATAAGAATTGAACTTGTTACAACTATTTAGTGGACATGCCGAATAAGAATTGAACTTGTGTAACAACCAAACTGATATCATTTAAGTTCATGAGGTCTCAATAACCAAAAAGGATGCTCACATTCAAAGGTTATTGAATATAATTCTCAGACTTCTATTCATAGTTTATCATCAATATTAACTTTAAAAAACAAAAAGAAAAAAATACTTGTCAATATTTCTTTTTTGTTGTTTCCAATATGATGGTTTCTCAAATATTAGACAAGGATAAACCCTCTCTAGACATTTCTTTAGCTTCATAAATTGAAGAACAAACTCACTGTCTTTTTACCACAAGTTATGACCATCACAGCGGAATAAGAATTGAACTTGTTACAACCATTTAATGGACATGCCGAATAAGAATTGAACTTGTGTAACAACCAAACTGATATCATTTAAGTTCATGAGGTCTCAATAACCAAAAAGGATGCTTACATTCAAAAGTTATTGAATATAATTCTCAGACTTCTCTTCCTAGTTTATCATCAATATTAACTTCAAAAAACAAAAAGAAAAAAAACTTGTCAATATTTCTTTTTTGTTGTTTCTAATCTAATGGTTTCTCAAATATTAGACAAGGATAAACCCTCTCTGGACATTTCTTTACCTTCATAAATTGAAGAAGAAACTCTAGTGTCTTTTTAACACAAGTTATGACCATCACAGCGGAATAAGAATTGAACTTGTTACAACTATTTAGTGGACATGCCGAATAAGAATTGAACTTGTGTAACAACCAAACTGATATCATTTAAGTTCATGAGGTCTCAATAACCAAAAAGGATGCTCACATTCAAAGGTTATTGAATATAATTCTCAGACTTCTATTCATAGTTTATCATCAATATTAACTTTAAAAAACAAAAAGAAAAAAATACTTGTCAATATTTCTTTTTTGTTGTTTCCAATATGATGGTTTCTCAAATATTAGACAAGAATAAACCCTCTCTAGACATTTCTTTAGCTTTATAAATTGAAGAACAAACTGTAGCGTCTTTTTACCACAAGTTATGACCATCACAGCCGAATAAAAATTGAACTTGTTACAACCATTTAGTGGACATGCCGAATAAGAATTGAACTTACATAACAACCAAATTGATACCATTTAAGTTCATGAGGTCTCAATAACCAAAAAGGATGCTCACATTCAAAAGTTATTGAATATAATTCTCAAACTTCTCTTCCTAGTTTATCATCAATATTAACTTCAAAAAAAAAAAAACTTGTCAATATTTCTTTTTTGTTGTTTCCAATATGATGATTTCTCAAATATTAGATAAGGATAAACCCTCTCTGGACATTTCTTTACCTTCATAAATTGAAGAACAAACTCTAGTGTCTTTTTACCACAAGTTATGACCATCACAGCCTTCAAAACACTCACTTGTTTTAATGACATTTTTCTTGTGTTTAGAGAAACTATCTGTAACATCCCACATCGAAAGAAGAGTGTCCAGAGTTAGGGCATATTAAAACAGTAGGTACCTAACCTTGTAGGTCGCGTTTTGGAACCTGTGGGCTGTCAGGAACAAAACCGTGAGGCGTGGAAGCCGGGTTGGGCTGAGCCATAACAGACAATATTCTGCAAGGGAGAGTGGCTCGGGTATGTAATACCATATGTAAGGCCCTGGCCCTGGACACTCTTCTTTTGATGTGGGATGTTAATCTATCTCTCCAATTCTTCAAGCTTTCGGGTTATTTCTTGGAGATCCCCACCTTAAGAATGAGTCGTCATCGGCTCTGATACCATATGTAAGGTCCGACCCACTCTCCCTTGCAGAATATTGTTCGCTATGGCTCAGCCTAACCCGGCTTCCACGCCTCACGATTTTGTTCCTGGCAGCCCACATACCTCAAAACGCGTCCTACAAGGTTAGGTACCCACTGCCTTAATATGCCATGGCTCTAGACACTCTTCTTTTGATGTGGGATGTTACAATCCCCCCACCTTAAGAACGACTCGTCCTCGGCTCTGACACCATATGTAAGGCCCGGCCCACTCTCTCATGTAGAATATTTTCCGCTATGACTCAGCCCAACTCGGTTCCACGCCTCACGGTTTTGTTCCTGGCAGCTCACAGGCCCCAAAACGCGTCCTACAAGGTTAGGTACCCACTGCCTTAATATGCCCTGGCTCTGGACACTCTTCTTTCGATGTGAGATGTTAAACTATCTCTCCAGTTCTTCAAGCTTTCGAGTTATTTCTTGGAGATCCCAATCTTATTGTTGATGAATTTGTGCATGAAATTTTGCCTTTTTAGCAACACTTATTAGTTTCTTCAATCCATCAAATCAAATTAGGCTTCTTCTAGGATTTATTTTTTAAAAAATTAGCACAATAAATTAAAAATATTGGCAGATAGCACAATTGGAAAAAAGTTAGTGAAATAACATAGTTTGTACATGTCACGATTGAAAAAACATGATATTTATAGCTTACCGCTATTCAAAATAGAGACATAAAAAAATATTAAATGGACAAGAGAGAGGATAGATGAAAGGAAGAAAGAAAAGACCTCGGAGACACTCTGAGACTTCGATTACGATACCACTGGTACCATAAAAAAGATCTTAACAAAACAAATCCAACAACATCAATGAAAGTCATCAATAATGACCTGAGTGAGCCATATTTGCTACCAAAGATGAGTGAGCCACCCACCACCTATGGGCGGCAAATATGGCACACTCGGGTCACCTTTTGTGACCTTTATTGGTGTTATTGAATTTATTTCATCAAGTTCTTTCTGATGGTATCGGTAGTGTCATAATCAAAACTTTGGTGTATCGCTAGGGTCTTTTTCTTCTTCTTCTTTTTTCGTTCTTTCTTTTTCTCTGTACTCTTTTCTTCTCATTTAATGAATTTTTATGGATGTCATTATTCTAAATAAAAACAATATATAAATATAATGTTTTCCAATCACAACATTTATAAAACTATGCTATTTTGTCAATTCTTTTTTCAATTGTATTATTTCACCAATATTTTTTTAAAAAAAAGTGAAAATAAGCAAAAATAACCTCATGTTAGCACCAAATTGTCTATCTCAAAATTCACCACCATCATTTCTTGACAAATAATAAAATGATTTGTGGTTATTGATAGGTTCAACTTTCTTAGAGACTAATCATAAATATTGATGGAGTTTTATTTTTAAATGGAATAAAAGTGATGGTTAAAATTAAATTACAAGATAAGTTCAACTTAATTGTAAAAGAGCTGGTAAATGATAACAAGTTAGGATATAATTTGTTTGATTGGTTTGAATGATGACTATAAGAATTACATATACTTATAGTGGTGGATAAATAAACACCACATAGATAAATACTAGCTACCTCACTCGTGTTATGTTGTGGATCATAATAAAAAATTTCTCGACATCATAAAAAGAAAGTGCAAGTATCATTAATGAGTTTTCTAGCAATAAGAAAAATATTAATTGTGAACTCACAATTTGGTGTATGTTAAATATGATAAAAAAAACATAAGTTTTTCTTTAAATTACAATTTTGAATTATTTTCTTACTAGAATATTTGTTTTTAGACAACATTCTATCATTATCACATAAACAAGTTTCAATTAAAAAAAACATCCTGGTAATTTTGATGTGATTATATTAAAACCCACAAGAGTAACATCGTACTTGTGCATTGCCATGAGGAACTCTTTGGCAGCATCATTAAATTTTGCGTAGCAACTCAACCTTGAAACATCCCAACCTAAGTCATTGCCTAACCTAAGCTCGTGGTGGTTGATTCGATATGACCAGGTCAGCTTGGCAAGTCAAAAGACAACTCAAATGATTAATAAAAATCTGATTTAACTTAAAACATACACGATGAAATCTTTTTTTTCAATATAGAGACTATGACATATCGGATCAATGCGTGTCTACCTGAGCTGACCTGTCAAACTTATGATTTAGGTTATGGACTCAACTGAGTTTCATAACTTTGTTTTTCAAAACTATTTTTATTTAACTATACAATCACTAAAGCCAAAAAAAATCATTTGCTATTTTTTTTATATAATAAACATATTATATTTGTAATTAATTAACTTTTAATAAAATCACACCTAAATGTTGAAAAAAAATAATAAACCAAAAACAGGCTAGGAAACTTGGCATAGAAAGCCAATTGCGACTGATCTATAAATTGAAAAGGTCAGATATGCATACCTAGCCTTTTTTTTTGTTAGCTCCTAAAAAAACAAAATAATCTAACAACACGTTGTTTAGAAACCCAAAATCCGACTACCAGATAGAAGGTTAAAAAACAAGGACGGAGACTTTTGAAAAAAAAAAGATTTTCAACCTATTTTAATCTAAAACATCTAATAAACACCCTAATAACCTAAAAAAAAAAAAACAATCTTCCAACTAAAAACACGTCAAGATTGGTAAAAAAAATACAAAATCAAGTTGAAAAACAATCCATGTCAATCTTGATATATATATATATATATATATATATATATATATTTGCAAGATAAAAGGTTAAAAAAAAAAACTAAAAAAAGCTTCTCTTATCAAATAAAACTTGTTGATACCAAGAACATCTTGTTTCATCATTGGATTTTGATCAACCATTGAATTTTTTTTCTTCACTAATTTTTAATGATTTTTTCTTTTATATTTTAATTAGTACTGAAAATAAATAAAATAAAGTTTTGAATCCAAATGAAAATTACAAAAAGTAAAGAGACCAAAATTAAACCCCGGCAATTTCACAATAAAAGCAAGTAGAATAAAAACCTTGTTTACATATAATGAGATGACATGCCTGCGCGCTGCCGCGGGCTTATAAAATAAATGCACTTAATAGCGTTATAATTGTGAACCAGCGCTAGATAAGTAATAGAAATTAAAGGTATGATGGAGCAAATATTTCATGATGAAAAAAAAAAGTTATGTTGGTGATCAAAAACTTAGAAACTAAACAAAATAATTTGTAGCAATTTACCGTGTTTTGTGAGGAAAAATATAGTGCTTTCGCCACATGATTTAACTTTTCAGTTAATAAAAAGAAAAAAAAATTACAAAGCTAAATTCTCTACCAACTTAATATTAAAAAAAACCAACAAAGATAATTTTGGAAGGAAAAAAACCCATGAGAAAAAACGTTGTAGCAATTGACAATGTTTTGTGAGGAAAACTATAGCGCTTTTCCCAATAAAATAAAATAAAAAACCATTTAGAGAAATATTGTAGTAATCCACAGTGTTTTGTGAGAAAAACTACAACGCTTTCCTCATATGATTTAGTTTTACTATAATTATAATTCTTAACCAACTCAATATTTTAAAAAAAATCGACAAAGATAATTTTGGAAAAAAATCGTAAAAAAATCACATGGAAAAACACTGCAACAATTCACAGTGTTTTAAAGAAAAAAATTACAAAACTAAATTCTTAATTAGCTCAATATTAAAAAAAAATTGACAAAGATAATTTTAGAAAAAAAATAAAAAAACAAACACCAAAAAAAAAATCATGTTGGAAGCATTGTAGCAATTCACAATGTTTTGTGATGAAAGCTACAGTGCTTCCCTACATGATTTAGCCTTATTTGTAATGACTTGTAATTATAATTTACAAACAACTCAATATTAAAAAAATAAAATTAAAAAAGATAATTTGAAAAAAGTTATAACAAAAAACCATACAGAGAAACACTGTAGCAATCCACAATGTTTTATGAGCAAAGCTACAATGTTTTCCCCACATAATTAAGCTTTATTACAAAGTTAAATTCTAACCAATTAAATATTAAAAAAAATAAAATCGACGAAGATAATTTTAGAAAAAATATCACAAAAAAAAAGAAAACACAAAAGAAACTGGAAGAAAACTATGTGAGGAAAAACTGTATCAATCCATAGTGTTTTGTGAGGAAAAACTTGCATTTACTTGTAATTGCAATTCTTAACCAGCTTAACATTTAAAAAATAAAATTGACAAAGATAATTTTAGAAAAAAAAATTATAAAAACAGAAAAAAATCATGTGGGAAAAAACACTTAGCAATCAACAGTAATTTTCAAAAAAAGTTACAGTGCTTTCCTAACATATTGTAACTATAATTTTTAACCAGCTTAATATTAAAAAATAAAATTAAAAAAAGATAATTTTGGAGAAAAAAACCATGCGGAGAAACACTGTAGCAATCAACAATGTTTTAAAGAAAAAAAATTACAAAAATAAATTCTCAATCAGCTCAATATTAAAAAAAATCGACAAATATAATTTTAAAAAATAAAAAAAATAAAAATGAAAAACTATATAGAAAAACATCGCAGCAATTCACAGTATTTTAAAGAAAAAAATTACAAAGCAAAAATTTTAACCAAGTCAATATTTAAAAGGTAAAATCAACAAAAATAATTTTGAAAAAAAATAAATAAAAAAAATAGGAAATTTTAAAAACAAAATTTGAAAAAAAAAGAAAAAAAAGAAAAAGGAAAAAAATTAAAAAAAAAAGGTGAAGAATTACTGTGGATCCTTTATATGGAGGAGGCTTCAATTGTTTTTTTTTTTTTTTTATCCTTTTTGAAATTGAGCTGCATATTTATGAGATTGGTTCGTTTAGTTTTTGGATTAGGATAAAATAATTCATAATCTACTCTGCTGGTTGATGTGGTCCTCTCTTGTTTCTGCTTAATATCGCAGTGAAAGGATTGGTAGAACGTGAAGTGCTGCTATCTTCCCATTTAGCCTCTGTGTTTTTTCCCCTTAATAGGCTTTAAATCCCTTACAAGTTTTTGGCTTTTTTTAAACTTCATTATTGCAGAAACACTGTTTGCAATTGTTCATTGCCAAAGTTTTAGCTTTTAAAGACGAGCCTGTCTTTCTTGTCAACTGGAATTGTCCCTCTTACTCTGATCTTCTATCAATCTGCTATCATTCCTTTATAGCCCCATTTGAAACAATTTCTGCCTTCCCAAATCCTATTCACTGGTGCAAAATCAATTTGTTGCTGACGTTCTTCTGTTCCAGCATATTCTTCTAGCTGTGAAAGCACTGAGATTTCTCTTTTCCGTTGGATTTTTTTTTAGTTCTGTTTAATTTTAGATAGTTGATTGAAGCATACAGACTCATCTCCCCTAGCGGGCAATGGAAGATTGAAGCAGACAGCCTCGTCTCCCCTAGCGGGCAATGGAACCTCTCTTTCCGTCTCTATTTTCAACGCATTGAAAGAGGTCTGCATCGTGGAGAATATCAGAAGAGAGGCCTCCTGTTGATTCTTTTGATTTCATTTCTTAATGATACGGTGAAGGTACGAACCACAGGGCAGTTTGGCTGGCAATTGGCAACGGAGAGTGATCTGGAATTTGGGAAGAAGCCAAGAATGTGAATGGTGGTTTTCATTACCACTTGACACTTGGATTTGTGTCCTGTGGGATTAATAGAGATCTTGAAAATCAAGATGATGGTTTTATTCTTTATACAGCTATGATTGGAAGACTTTGAGACGGCTCTACGAATCAGCCTGAGCCCACCTACTCAATGAGATACCAGTGATTCCAAAATTAAGTTTATAAAATCCTTTTTATTCGAAAATATATTATAATAATATATTTTTATTTTTTAAAATTATTTTTAATATTTACATTTGAAAACATAAAAAATATAATCTAAAATTAAAAAATTAAAATTTTAAAAAAATACTTTTACAACGTAAAAATATACATATAGTAGCACTAATATAGTCAAAATCCCAATTAAAGGCACCAAGGAAAAATAATTACAATATTAAATCTGTGATAAATCAGTAACACCCATAATTATTGGTAACTATATTTTTTTAACTTTTAAAATTCATTAAAAAAAGGTGAATGAGAATTTTAAAACTATATTTTTTTTTTCAGATTTTCACTCTCTTTCTCACCTCATATTTTTAGTGTTTTCTTTTCATTTTATGTTTTGATTTTTCTTTTAAATCTAGAGTTTAGATTCATATTGCTGAGATATATTTGAGTTTTATATTATTTTTTTAATTTAAAGATCTTGGCTTATAAGTGCATTTAAACCACAGTGGTGGTGTTAGAATCTTGAGAGACATATTGTATATATTTTAGTTGCATAAGTAATGAGCAATAAGGCTTTAATAACAAATTATTCATCTTTGACGGCAACAACAAAAGTAAGATTCATTTTTTTAAAGTATTTTAACAAGTAAGTAGTTTGTTTTTTTTTTTTAATTTAAGCATAGTTGATTTAAGCATGTTTTTCTTGAGTTTATAGATTTAAAAACATTAGATTGCTTTAAAATTAAGAGCAATAAATAAATTAAAAGTAAGATAAACATGTAAATAAAATAGTAAAGATAAATAAGCATACGAATTGTAAAAAACATAGTAAATATAATAAAATAAGTTGCGTAAAAGATAAAATACAAAGTTGTAAATAACTCATGAGTTAAAATACAAGCAAGATAAGATTCTCAGGAGCTTGGAAGAGATCTTGTAAATAACTCATGAGTCAAAATTTCTATCATCTTGGTCCATGGTTTTTGTCTCAAACATCGGCCTCTTGATCTATTCTAGTCGAGCTATAACTACTCTTGTCAAGAAATCCATTACCACATTGCAACCGAACAATAATTATATATATATATATAACTGGTCTAAAAAGGACTTTAATGGATCCGGAACTAAAAGGCATAGATGATTTCTACATCGAAATGATCTTTTTGGGGACAAAGTGGTAGCCAATTGTTTTTTATTTGCTAGGAGAGGGATAAATTGAAAAAATAGAGGATGAAAATGAAAAATATATAAAAAAAATAGATTTCAAACTAAAAGTTGGTGCGTAACATTCATTGTGAAGCTCCTACTCCCCGTATAAAAACTTTTCAACACTTATAGATTTTAAAAATTTAATTTTGGTACAAAATTTTATTATTTTAATTTTTTAAATTTTAGTTTGAGAGAAGAGAAAGAGTATATGGATTATGGTGGTGGTGAAAGAAAACATCAGTTTATGCCGAATTTAACCACTAAAAAAGTTAATCTTAGTGCTAATAGAGGAGTTCCATTTGAATATTTTTCACCTTTAAATTGGTTGGGAAAATAAATATGACCTCAGGAAGTTTTGGAATTTAGGTTTGCTTTTTTCTTGGTTCATTTTTTAGGTTATTTGAATGTATAAACATATTTATTTAAATCTTTATGGTGTTTTTTGGGTCAAATTATGGTTTAAAAATAAAATTTTAGGTGTAAAACACCCACGCCCCGATTTCTAGTGACTAGATAGTAGACAACGTGTCGTTTATTTTTTAAAAAAAGAAAAAAATATCAAAGCCTAGGCACGTAGGCGGGGTTGACAGGCTCATGCACCTAGTCTTTTTTTATTAAGGCCTGAAAGAGATGGGTCACTCAGACCCGCATGCCTAGGTTTTTTTTGGTTAATTTCATCATTTGATTTTGTTTTTTTATATATATATTTTCAATTTTATTGTTTAATATTTGGTTTATTTTAAATAGATATTCATAAGTTGTTTTGTTTTACATTTCATTAAATTATTATGGTTTCAAATAAATATTTTTTTCATTTTTTTAATGCTTGATTTTGTGAGATTCTATTTTTATTTTTATTTTTTTAGTAATCCAAGTTGTTTTTAAACTCACCAAGTTGACTGGGTCACATTAGGTTAACTCCCACAAGTTTTTTTTTTTTTCTATTAGAAAACATGTTAGCAAATACCTATATTTTTTTTACATTAAAAAAATAATCTAACCCATTCCAACGACCTAGTAATAATAATATACAATATCTTTTTGTTTATTTTGGATGCAATACACATGAAAAAAGAAAAAGAAAAAAGATAGTGTTTGTGTCAACAATTTTTGGTTAAGGACTAGTTATTTGTCTCCTTTCTTAAGCTAGAGATTAAAAAATAAAAAAAAAATAAAAACTGAATACCGAAATTTTGTTTTTAAAATATTGAGTAATCAAAAAGTTATCATTTAAAAAGCAAAAGGGATAGAGTAAATTTTTTACATTAAATTTAAGACCGTCACTCATTTTTTTATTTGTCATTTTCACTTTGACTTTGTATCTTTCAATCTTGTCATTTCTTGATTAATTTGTCTAAATTAGCCTTTAATTTTTTCTTATAAAAGTGTAATTAAGAAAACAAAAGTTGAGAGAGAAAAAATTAAAAAGAGCATTCTTGTAATTTACAGTGCTCTATATATATATATATATATATGTGTGTGTGTGTGTGTGTGTGAATGATAAACAATTTCATCATGTATTTTAGTGTTTGTTAACTGGGAAGTAGGGTTAATTATTTTTGATTTGGTTTGATTTTTATATATAAAAATTACCAAACTAAAATTCTGTTAAATACAAAAAATAAAATAAAAAACGAACTGAAACCAATTCCAACCGACCGGTTTTGGTTCGGTTCAGTTTGGTTTTGGTTCGATTTAATTTGGTTTGGTTTAGTTTGATTATTTTATATTAAAAACAAAAAATTATATTGTTTTTTTTGCTTTTGTTTTGGAATTTTTGATGGGATTGATTTTAGTTTGGTTTATTTTTAAACTAAACCGGTTTGGTTCGGTTAAAGTTTTATGTACCCCGTTTAGTTTTTTCTTGCAGGTCTTGGGTTCCCTTTTCTAACATTAAAAAAAAAAAAATGTAGTGTTATCCCACATACGTAATTTAAATTTTAATGCACTGCCTAAAGAATTAGTAATTTAAATTTTAATGCACTGCCTAAAGAATTAGTAAATCTTTTTGTTAAAAAAAAATGCCTAGAATTAGAATGAAAATAACATGGACGACAATAATAAGGCACAAATTTGTTTTAAAATGCTTATCCTAAAAGCATTTTAAAAACGTTTTGAAAATGTTTTTGAAAAAAATTATTTTTTTTATTTTTTTTATATTTTAAATTAATATTTTTTTATAATTTTATATTATTTTGATGCGCTGATTTTAAAAATAAAAAAAATTATTTGATATATTTTTAAGTAAAAAAATACTTTGAAAAACAACCGCAACTATTTTTTTACTTCAAATTAATATTTTTTTAGTATTTTTAGATCATTTCGATGCGCTGATTTCAAAAATAATTTTTAAAAAATAAAAAAATATTATTTTAATATATTTTTAAATAAAAAAATACTTTAAAAAACAATCACAACTCCAATCTCAAATACATCCCAACACTTTCAACAATACACCAGTACATGCTTTCCCGTTGGCAATTCCATTATCGATGAGCAGACATTTATCCATATATCTGCTAATGTCGCCTACGACATGACAACAAGCGATGAACAAAGAGCTCCCCACAAACATTGCGGCTGTGTTTAAACAGGTTAATTAAAATTTAAAAAAAATAAAAAAATATATTATTTTGATATATACAGAAAGGGTATTTTGAACACAAATTGACCACTGTTTTCAAGATTTCCATGCGCAAAGCAAGCAAGAAAACAAACACAGAGAAAGAAAATCAAGATAACCAAAAATATAAATTTCATTCAAAATACAAAAACTGTAGCACACGTACACCACGCCACGTCCGTCTATCTTTATAAATCATTGTGTACGTCAGTTGAGCCCTAGTCCCCCCCCCTCTCTTCCTTCTTTTTCTCCTTCACACCCGGTAATCTCTCTCTCATCTCAAGCTGCCGGGATCTTAGCTCATGAAACCGCCTGCTTGTGCAGCTTGTAGGCACCAACGTAGGAGATGTAGACCAGATTGCCCTCTGGCTCCGTTTTTTCCTCCTGAGAAAGCAAAAGATTTTGAGGCTGCTCACAAGCTTTTTGG
>Ga0325405_1002842_pt1 | contig 17849 bp, 5 predicted proteins | sample PopdelMetagenome_21_FD_205663 | JGI IMG/M metagenome (GOLD analysis project Ga0325405, IMG submission 205663) | Populus deltoides microbial communities from Bellville, Georgia, United States - Xylem-Control-R2 | ecosystem: Host-associated > Plants > Phyllosphere > Stem > Wood/Secondary xylem...
AGTGCATTTTTTTATCAAGGTTTTATATCATCATTTTGCACTTGAAGTATCAATAACTCCTTAACTAAAGCATGTTTTATAATAACAAGTCTGATACCATAAGATACCTTTAATTTATGGTAAATGTTCATCTTAAATGCAGGCCTATCATATAAATGAAAGGATTGATTAATGAGTTTAAGTACGAAAATTGAAAGGACAAAGAGAGGGCCAAACTTAGAAAAGAGATGTTGGTTCAGTCCAAACTAGAACACTGTTCGGTAATTGGGTCATATCTGGAGCTGTAGATATTGGATTTAGTCCAAATTGTTGCAACAACAGAGAAGTCTGAATCTGTCCTGCAGCCCAGACACTGTTTAGTGTTCAGCCCATATCTCGAGTTCTAGAAGTTCAAATGACCTCAACTTTTTTTCCTGGAAAGCTCAGACAATTTCCTAGAACTTTCATGATTCAAGACTGTTCAAATTATGACTTTATCAATGACGTTTTTGGCAGAGAAGAAGATAAGGATTGTCACCAAGTCAAGATGTGGCCACCCACTCAACAATTAGTCAACAAATCAATAGTTCCGAATTTTGGCCTCTAAAAGGAGGCATTTGCCATGTATTTAGGCATCTTGGTTTTCAGATCAAGATCATGCTCTTGCTCTCTCTTTATATTTTGTAATGCTTAAATTTTGCTTATATTAATCTATTGCTTATGCTTTTCATTTCCTTTCCTTGTTTATTTATGTTTCTCTCTTTCATTATGTTTAGCTAATTTTATCATGTCAAGGTAAAAAGGTTACACTAATGGTGTAAGAACAAGTATAATATAAACTCAACATGGACTTTAATGTTTGATACTAACATGTTTTGTAATTGTTATCTTGTTCAATTTTAATACTTTGTTTGTTAGATGGTTAATCTAGATTTATGTTGTATAACCCTTGGTACAACAAATACTTGGCACTTTCATAGCCCAACCGTATGGTATAACCGACACCTGTGCTATGAAAGGAACTTGATTTGTTGTCAACATAAGTTATAATCATGAATGTTTGACAACATTTACAAGTATTAGCATTAGTGAATAAGATAACTAATGTAATCATGTTAACAATTTATAATCCGATTGGAACCTCTTTTGTGTGTGGTTTCTAGTTGAGTAATAAAAAGAGTTTATACTATACTTGTTTGAAATACCATTAGTGGATCCTCTAACCTTGATAATTGTTTTAATCATTGTTTAATCCTTATATCAATATCACATCTCAAAGCTCTTTTTATTATTACTATTGTTATTGTTGTTGTTGTTGTTGTTGTTGTTGTTGTTGTTGTTGTTGTTATTGTTGTTGTTATTTATAATGTATACAATTAACCTCCCTGTGGTTCGACCCCGGTCTTACCGGGTTATTTATTACTTTAAAACTCCTGCAGTTGAGAGAAGACATCAATCTTTTGATCGTATCACACTGCCAACTCAGAAATCATAAACGTAAGACAATTTCACAACTAACGCTAAAATCATCAACGTACATAGTTCACAGCTAACTCAGAAATTGTTGACAAAAACTAAGTCGCTGCCGATTCAAAAATTATCAACGCAACACAATTTTGCAGCTGACGCTGAGATCGTCAGCACACACAATCATACCTTCATTCATATGGTTCATAAACATGCAATTTGATCAATCACGCAAATAGAATTTGGGTATCAACTTAACATGGTCTTTGTTGTTTCAACTCTAGCATGCTCTTCAAGGTTCAAAGATAACATAATTCTGCATATAACATCATTCAGACATATTATCACATAATTTCATTAACCACAAGTAGAATTCTTGTCATTAGCACCAAATACACTTTTTGTTTTGATTTCAGCATGGTCTAACAATTCTAACAAGGTCATCATCTTTGCATTTTATCCTTTTAACTCATAGTCTGTCCAACCCTCATTATGGTCGACCATTATGCCAAGTTTATAGATTCAAAATTGTTCACTTCCTTTGTTAACTGTTCTGAAATTTGGTCCCTTATCCAGCCCCATTTTCGTTGCTTTTTCTTAGAGTTTTCTTCTTCTTTTTCAATTCCAAGGCCCCAAGAACAAGTGGAGAAATGGTATAGTTCATACCTCATGAATTTAACAAGTTCTCTACAGGTTTCGACGGTCTGTTCTTCCTCTTGTTTTTTATTTTCTTCCCTCCCTCTCTTATTGTCCAACCGACCCTCTAGGCTCCTCTTCCTCCCATGGTTTTGGTTTTCTTTCCTTCTCCTAACTCACTTCTCACTCCACGCTTAAGGAAAGTGGCATGCAGGCTGGTTGGGTTCAGTTTTCTACTTGAAGGAGGGGTGTGTGTGCTGCAGTAATGACTATTGCCGGTTCTGAAAAAAGGTCTAGGATCCTGCTTCCACCATGTTTTTGGTCACTTCTCCTTCCTTTTAACTCTCTTCTCACACAACACCCTCAGAGATTTGCACGCAGCTGGTCGATTTCAGTTTTCTCTTTGGGAGAGAGAGTTGTTTCCAGCAGAGTTGCTGCTAGATCTTGGGGAGAGGAAGGGTCACCTTCTATCTCTCCCTTGCATTTATACCCCCTCTTAATGAGGTAGGGTGTTTGGGTACTGGACAAGGTTATCCTTCTCCCCCTTTTAGGTTATCTTAGGTTGGTTTCTATTCCAATTCTCCTTTAGGATAGGCCGATTCAACACTAATTTTTATTGGGTTTTATAGTGTCGCTGTCGATTCAGAAATCGGCAACAAAAACTATGCCGCTATTGTTTAGAAATCGACAGCCAAAAACTATGTCGCTGCTGATTTAGAAATCGGCAGTCAAAAACTATGCTACTGCTGATTCATGAATCGACAATGAAAAATTGCATCACTGTCGATTTAGAAATCGACAGCAAAAACTACGTCACTGTCAATTCAAAAATTGGCAGTGATGGTGGAGTCATTTCTGGCTTTACTTTGGTTTTTTGTTTTTGTGTTTACAATTAATGTCAACTGTTGCTGCTCAACCACAAATGAAACCTCAAACATTTAAGGAAATTTATTTTTTTAAAAAAATTACCACCTAGTTTTTAAGGAAATAAGAATCCTAAAATATATATTGGTTTCAAAGATTCAAGTAAGAGGTTGGTTATATTTAAGGGAAAATAGACACCACCTTACTACTTCCTTTTCGAGGAAAGGTTACCTTAGTTATGTGTTTTCTCCTAAATTTATTTTATGCATGTCATTAATTGTTTAAATATTTTCTGATTTTATTAGGGAGTAATTTATTATTGGTCAACCTTCGTCCGCGTTATCTTTAGACCCAAATCAGAAATCTTGCAACTTGATGATTTTTTTTATTTTTTAGGAAACAAATCATGCTAGGCCTATGTCAACTTGTGAAAATTATTTTGTTATCAATAATTCTAATTACTAAGTAATGTAAAAATTCAAAAATAACTTTATTACCTATATCATATAATTGGCTAATACTAAGAAAATTATAGTTAAAACCATCTACAAGTAAAACATGCTCAATAGTAGGGGAATGTTCAATATTACTGATACCTTTTACCTTTCTCTAGGTGTTTTATCAAAATGTCACATGTCTGGCATTCTTTTTCCTTAAAGAAGGTGAATTTGGATTTTTTACTCGTTATATGTCTTGAACATCCGTTATCCAAATATTATATGTTTTTTTTTCCTACAAGGAAAAATCTCAACATATTGATTTTGGTATCCATAATCTCATGAGTTTATTTAGGTTAGTAAATGTGCTTTTTAGCATCCAAATATGTTTAGTTCCAGTTGAGATAATCTTGTGCATGCAATATTTTTCATGAAAGCTATTTCTGCAACATGATAGATAAGATGTAGAAGATGTGGATGCTCTCACAAAGAAAGTTGAGTAAAGTTTTTCATTTCTCTTTGGATTATATCCTAAACCACTTTTCTCAAATACATATCTTTGATTTCCTGTAATTATATATAGGTTCTCATTTCCTTTTGTAAATTTAGTCAAAGTAGAATTTAAATCAATAGCTTGAGCTTTCAAGATTTCATATTCTCTAACTAATTTCTCATTTAAAATTGATGAATTAGATGCATCTTTCAAAGAATATATTTTCCTTTTAAAACCAAGTTGACATATAGTGAACTTGTATAAAAGGTGAGAGAAGATGTTGAAACTCAATAAGTTTAGGTGAGCTCAGATCTACAAGTAAGCTTATGAGTTTATTTCCTTGGTTGCTCTAGTAGCTTTGAAACCCATATCATCTAGAACATTACTTATATAAAATCTGTTGCCTTCTTCTCTACCACAACCTTCAAAATCTATAAGCAAATTTGGGTATAGCAAAACATCAAACCCTTTACAACTATCTAGATCTAAGATCTAGATATAAATAAATCAAGAAATAGTTGATGGAAATACACTTGATGTGAATTAGAGAGCATTATCAAAGAAGCCATTAGAGGTACCAATTGGCCTATTTCAAGGACTAAAACTAAGAGAATCTAAAGGGAATTGATTGGGTTAATCCTGGATATTTGGATTAACAAGTCGCAAATCTACTAGACTAAACTGTTGTATACTATTTGGGTAATATCTGGAGTTACAGGTTGAATCTTGTTATGATTATAGTTGAACTATAAACTAGATATCTTAATATTTTCATCCATATATTGCAGATCAAGTAATTCATCTAGAAAGGAAAGAATGATGTGTTAAAATTCAGGTCAAAAGTTGTTGTACGAGTTTTGCTATTTGTTTCCATATGATTTATGGACTTTTTGTTTATCAAGGATTTCTTTTCTACAATGAAAGCATAGGTGGAAGAAATTGGGATTATTTTGGCAAGGGTTTTCATATCAACAACTTGTTTTCTCTTTTGTTTTGTTGATTTTCTCATTGGCAAGGTTTCTTTATCATTCAATGACATTAGAAGTGGTTATGGGCTTATTTTTTCTAATGTACAGTTTTATGCGAACAAGTATAACTTTCAATCAAATCGTTGGATTTGACTAAAATTCTACTAGAAGATTTCAGAGGCCTTTTTTATATACAGTTAGAATTGCATAACGATCAGACAACGAGAAAGACTTGCAATAAGATCTAAAAGCTATTGTGTGTATATTGTATTAATTTCTTAATTAATTTAGGATTCTTTTTTCTATTTTATTTTAAACTTTTTTATTATTTTTTCAACTTTGTTTAGGATATATTTACCAATTATAAATATGTTTGTTTGCTTTTATTTAGGTTTTTCCGATATACAAACTTTGGTTTCAAAATAATATATTAACTTCAATTTCGAAACTTTGTTTAGAAAATTCTCTTATTTTGGTTCTTTATTGAACTACTCTAACTTATTGAAGAAGTAACCAAGTTTTGTGACATCTTTTCATACTTTTCGTTCACATCTCTTCAAGGGCATTGGATGGGGGTTTGGTTTCTATAGTCTTGATACCTCAGTACAGGTCATCATTGTATCAAACTTAATTATAAACTTGAATTTAGTTTTCTTAGAAATGATTGATTTAACTGTGAATTTTTGGATTTTTATATCCACAAAGTTTGCATCAATACTTGTATTAACAAAAAGGCTAAGGAAAAAGATACAAAAAGAAAAAAAATCACTGGCAACCCTCAACTAAACATTTTTCTAGGGTTTTGAGAAAGAGAGCATTTTAGAAATTTCAAGACATGTAATATATATATTTTAATCAAACTTATAATGTGATATTTTATAGTATAAACTTTTAAACGAAAGTTTTCCAATGATATGAAATATGACTTAATCTTAATTTTTTAGTGAAAGTTATGATTTCTTAGAGATCTAAATTTATTTAGGTTGAAAATTAGACTAGAAAACATCGGATAAGAAAGTAGTGTGCGGCTTGCACGCACCTCCCACAAGGATGAGGATCAGCCCAACAATGGTGTAGAATGTAGAGTAGATGAGAGCACTATAGGCTTGGTTCAGTAGCCAAGCGCATAATCCGAAGCACACTAGTTTTATGCGAAGCACACTAGTATGTGCACTAGACCATTGTAAGACAATAACCTCGCTGATAGAGACATAATGTGTGTGAGGTTTGATATTGTTGGCTTTACTGGAGGAAAGCCTATGCATACCTAGTAGCGTGTATAGGAGCGGGTAGTGATCTCGAAGAATTGTTTTGCAACTAGATTTTCTCAAATAACCTATTTTATAATATTAAAATAATAATTTTTTTATTAAATTTTTAAGACTAGAAGATTAGAGGTTTTTTATTTTGTAACCTCATATCAATATTTTCTTGATAAAATGGTTGTATTTGAATAGTGGGAGTATTTATAATTTTTATTATATTGGTTAATGTTTGAGAAAATTTTTAGCTTCTAAAATATTTTTTATTATGCTCAAAATATGTTTAATATTTTTTAGAAATTAGAGAAGCTTGATGATGATGTCTATGACACTAACAACCTGTCATTTAGCTAGTGTTAGATGAATAAAAAAGTTTTGAAGACCTCGGCCTCCATAAATATGGTACACCCCAATAAGGATAATGGAGCTCAATATCATATCAAGCTTTGCCCATCAAAGTTCGGTGAAAGTTGAGTATATTGCTCGTGAAAATTGAGTCCTATATAGCACCCTATCAATAAGTATCTTAGAATAAATTGTTATTTTTATGGTTAGTTTTAGATGATTTTCTAGTTTTATATGTTAGACATTCATATAATTCTTTTGGTTTGCTCATTTCTTAATAGTTTTTACATTTTTTTAAACAACTGGCTAATTTGGCAACATATATAGGGAAAAACAAGATAAATAGATTTGTTAGATAAGGTCTATTTTAAGCTCACTCGTAAAAGTCAATCTACCAATTTGTGAATATTTTTGATAAAAAAAACTAGAAAACCACTTGGAAAAGAAATTAGGGAGAAGTCTCATATATAACTTATTCATTTAAATATACATGATTCAAATGTATATAAGAGGAAGGTAAGAAGAGATCCTTATTTTATCATCTTTTATAGTTAACAATGTATTTTTTGGTCATGTCTATTTGATCTTTTACAAATCTAAAGTATTGGATTTCTCTGGGCACTATATAAAAGAGATTAAAGGATCAACTAGATAAAATAATCAAGGTTTTTATATAAATTGAAGCATTAGATTGCTCTAAGCACTATATAATAGAGATTAAGGATAAATTACATAAACTAATAAAAAAGATAAGTATCTATATGATGAATAATTTTAAGAATTATGATGACTATACACACTTTTATTCATATCATGTCTATTTGATCTCCTGTATATTTGAAGCATTGGATTGTTTTAGAAAATATATAAATGATATCGAGAATCAACTAAATAGAAGTATCAAGGTTTTTAAATTGACCAAAAAGGTGATATCTATTTGAGAGATTCAAGGAATTATATATAAAAATAAAAAGGATAATTATCATATAGTGATTCTTAGAAATCTACAACAAAATGATGTTGTGAAAACAAAATCAAGCCTTGCTAGATATAGTTAAAACAATGATGATTTAAGAACATTTATGCATACTTTATAGTAGGGATGTAATGTTATTTGCTGCCAATATTTTTAGAAATATCTTTTCCAAATTAGCCTTCATATTATGAGTTATGGTAAGGAAGATTTTATAACTTAACTCATTTGAGACCTTGCTTTTATTTATTTGTTATATATAATACTTCTTACAAGTGTGTGTGAGAAGGAAGGCTTTATTAAAAAAAAATAAAGATGTATCTTTATAAGATACCTTGATCACTTAAAAAAGATATGTGTTATTTGGGAAGCAATCAAATAAAGGTGTGTCTCAATTAGGCCATGAGAGCATATTTCATTGCAAAGGATTTTTGTTATAAAGATAAAGTTTGGAAAACTATTTGTTTTCATAAGATGGGATATCTAAAACTTTACATTTATATTGCACCATTTAGGGTAGGAGAATAAATTCCTTAACATTTTGAAATTAATAGAGCTATTTGCTTATTAGTGGATGATGCACTCTATTATATGAAATTTTCTAAGACCTCAACCTTGTAAAAGAACAAACATAATTATTTCTCATCATCATTTTAGAATAGAAAAGGAAACTTTATGCATGATGAAGATTTAAAAAAAAAAAAAGGCTCTCTCTTCTCTTGTTAGTAAAGAATTGAAGAATTAATAAAATGGTAGAGAAAATAAAATCTAATAAGATTAACCATGTTTAGAACTTCATTGACCTTCCGTCAAGGTAAAAAGACCATTGGAAATAAATAAGTTTTAAAAATCATATAAAAGGATGATGGTTTTATAGAAAGGCCAAAAGGTTCATTTGGCAATCCAAGGCTACACCTAATATAGTGTAAATATGAGAAAAACTTTCTTTTAATAGTAAGTGGATTTATCTAATTTTGGTAATCATCATAAATTTAGCCTCAAAACTTTACTGACTGAGCGTTAAAATTGTGTTGTCAACATAGATCTGGATGGGATCCATATAGATCAATTATTTGGTTTCATTATAAAAGATTAGCAACACAAAATTTGCAAACTCTATATGCATATAGATTAGAATAATCTCTCAAACAATGATATCTTCAATTTCATCGAGCAATCATAAATTGATAAACTTATGATGATTGAAGAAGATGTTTGCTTGTATATTAAATGACATAGATTAGAGTTTTAATTTCTTGTCATTATATATTGATGGCATGCTAGTTGCTGGAAAATGACAAGGAAATTATTGCCACCATTATGCTATGGTTTTCTTTAAAAATCTTTTAAATATAGGACATAGGTGGAACAAGTTTTATGCTTGAAGTCAAGATATTTTAAGGACTATTCTAAAAACATGTTAAGTCTTTCTTAATAAACTTGCATGAATAAGTTAATTAATTCTTGATCATAAATCTATAAACAATCTTATTATTAAAAGAAAGACTTTAAATCTTGAAAAATATCCTAAAAGTCTTAAGGATAAAAGAAAATGGATTGTGTATCATGTGCAATTAATAGCATGATATAAGAAATCACATACACACAGATGCACTTTTTTAACTTGATAGTTATGTTGTATGATTGATTAATAGATATCAATAAAAGCATGAAATATCTGATAACTAAAAAATAGTTAGAGAATTCTTTTTTTTCACCCAATCAATTGTTAAAAAGCTTGACATTGTGAAATCCTCTCTCAATCGAGATGGATGATGAATTATAAGTTATTTTACTCATGCCCAACCTTTTATAGTATTGCTAAATATGGTAGTGAATTTTATTAGTGCAAATTGATGTGTAGGTATGTTTTTCTACTAAGTAGAAATTCCATCACTTTGAGTCATTAAAAGCAAAATAGTAAAGCTTTGCATGTTGAAAAGGCAAAATTTATAGTATGTTCTAAATAAACCAGAGAGATGATTTTCATTGGGGATGTTCATACATGAATTTTAGGTTATGGCTAAGTACATCTAGCCATGCATTATTAGATTTGGATAGAGTTAATTTTGTTTTACCTCTTTAAAATAGTATAAAAGTACTATCAATTTTTTTTAAAAAAAAAGTTTTTTATATATTAATTACCTTTCTAATATTTAAAAACTATTAAATAATGCTTTTATATTTTGCAAATTTAATTTCCCCTTAAAACAACATATAATTTTTCAATTAACTCCTTAAACAAATTTCATATTATTCATTTTAGATACAAGGAAGAGATTATTTAGTCCTTAAAATGTTAAATCTCTGGTGAGTTAGAGATTGAGAAGGCTACTACAAGAGTTCTTGTATATGGTCTTCAACTTAATGCTAAGATTGGTCTCGTTGCTAAGAAGGATGAACATGTTAATAGCATCTATGATGTTTCTAACTAAAAAGTTGAACATGTAAAGGGTTGGGAGCTTTTGATTGAACAACCACAATATCAAAACAAGAGCAATTTGAACATGAGAACAAGTCCTCTCTAATTCGGAAGATTGATGCAGCAAAATTTTCTTAATGTATATCCTTATATTAATAAAAATAATTTTTGATTTGATAGTTGATGATACTGGAAATTTTATATGAGATTCTAAAGCTATTAAATAAAGAAAATGCTAAATAAAAAAAAAGTAGTAAATAAAGATAAATCATAGAACTAGAGAAAACAATAAACTTATAAAATTAAATTATAGAAAATAAATAGAAAGAAAAAGGTTGTATCAAACTTGTTGATAAGGGACAAATAAAAGAATTACAATGTATGAAATTCTTCTTATACACTATTCTAAGGCATAAAAGCTATTTGTTCATAAGTGTATAGGAGAACAATGGTTTTTATTTTTGGATGTGTTATAAAAGTGTATATATTTTATTTGAAAATATATTAAATTGATATTTTTTTAATGTTTTCTAATAGTTTTGATGTGATGTTAAAAATAAAAAAAAATATCTTGATATATTTTCAAGTGAAAAGTACTTTTCAAAATTATTATACATCACAACATCAAATAAACACCAGAGAATATAATTAAAACTATTTTTTAGAAGTAAATTTTTAACTAAAAAAATTCATGTTCAGGACAATTTACAAAGAAAAAATAAGATAAAGAAAAACAGGAAGGAAAAAAACCAAAACTTAATAAAACATTGCGTTTTTTACAAGGAATAAATAAGAAAATCTTCCATTCGCAAAATCTCACCTCCGATATTTGTAACAGTAAATCATTCGCATGACATGCATACGTTGCTAATTTAAAAAAAAAATCATATCTCAAAACATGACACAATAACATTTTATATTTTTCAAAATTTTAAAAGTTTCACGGTTATAATCATCACGTGATTAAGAATTTCTCCAAATTATATATATATATATATATATATATATATATATATATATATATATATATATAATTTGGATGTCAACAATTATACAATGAAATGTTTAGGAGTTCAATTACAATTCATGATTGTGGCACATCAAAGGTGTCTTTCAGCGTCTTGAATCTTCAACAAAATATTTTCATGGTCATGGATCTCTCAATTTTGCCAGACCATGAGTTTCAACTTTTAATCATTAATTTGCTGCTTGTCTTCACTCCCTCTCTCTCTCCATGTATATATACGGACCCCCTCCCCCTTGTTTTTTTTTTATTCTAGTTATATCCGCGCTCTCTTTCACACACACAGAGAAAGAGAAAGAGGGAGAGGGAAGAGGGAGAGGGAGAGAGCTTTACCAGATCTAAACCCAGCTACTTACATCACAAAGCTTCCTTTTCCCAAACAGAACTCCTGTCTTGATGAATATCACAAGACCCCATCAACATCCCCTCTCCACCCCATGCATGACATCATTGAATTGAGTATCTTTGCCTCTGCAAGAAGAAACTGAGCAATCCATCACATACGCAACCTTGCTAATTTACACACACCCATTCTTTTCTCTCTCACTCTCTTTCCCTCCATGATGCCCCCAGATAATCTTCAGGAGAAACAGACCTCCAAAGACGACAACCAAAGCTCTTCTAGTAGCCGTAAAACAGCCACGACAAGGCCACAAGAGCAAGCCTTGAAGTGTCCAAGATGTGAGTCACCCAACACAAAATTCTGCTACTACAACAATTACAGCTTAACACAGCCCAGACATTTTTGCAAGACCTGTAGAAGGTACTGGACTAAAGGAGGAGCCTTGCGCAGCGTACCCATCGGCGGTGGCTGTAGAAAGAACAAGAAGATAAAGTCATCTTCAAGGCTCTCAAGTGACTCCAAAGACTCCAGTGGCTCCTCAGAGATCGCAGGATTCAGCTTCTTTCATGGACTCTCCCCAGCCGTTGATTTTAATCTTGGTGGGTTATCATTTCCTAGGCTAAACCCTTCACAAAATGGCTTATATAATCATTTCCCTTTATTTGGGGATATTTCAGCAACTTCAGCAGCTGCAGCTACTGTTACTAGTCCTTCTTTCACTCTTGATCCATCTGTGAGCTCCACCGGTTCTTGTTCCTTAATGGGGTTTAATTATCCACTTACTTCGGTTGCTAGTGGGTTTTGTGGTGCAATTCAGGAGAACATTGGTGGTGCTTCAATGAATATCAACACTAATCTCCCGTCTTCAATTGAATCTCTGAGTTGTATAAACCAAGATTTACACTGGAAGTTGCAGCAGCAGAGATTGGCTATGCTATTTGGTACAGGAGAAAATCATAAAGATGGCAGTACTGTTTCTACAGATCCTATTGAGAACCAGGTACAGAAACCACAGCCTATTATGTTTGAAAATCTTGAAATTTCAAAACCACAAGTATGCACAGCTGGTAATTCAAGAAAAGAAGGTGCAGCTAGTGGTGATACAGCAACAGAATGGTTCTTTGGGAATTCATATTCTCAGGTGACTGCAACGCCAACAAATACTAGCAACAATGGCAATAATGATAACACAGCCAATTGGAATGGGTTTCAAGCATGGGGTGATTTGCATCAGTATAGTGCTTTGCCCTAGACAAGAAAGCATCAAGATCAAGTAGACATTATTGAAGCAAATAGGAAAAAAAACGACAATATTAATTATCTAAATCCCAATTTAGAAGTATAAAGATCAACATGTAAAAGTTGGGAAAAATGAGACCGTATTTATCTTCTTCTTTTTTTTTTTTTTGTATTGGTACTTAGCAAGATGTTGGAGAATATTAATAGTATAATTTAGGTCTTGCTGTTGCTACACTTGTGCTGATAATGTTTCTTTTCGCTATTCGATGTATCTCTTTTGCTTATTTACTACAAAGATGCAGGACTCCTGCTAGCTGTTTATGATAGAAATAAAAAGGCCAGTTTCAGACGAAAAAGAAAGTGGAGGATGCTATATACGTAGCATTATATATATATATATATATATATATATATATATATATATATTTCTGTTATCAAATTAAGCACAATGGATGGTAATTAATTTTGCACTACATGATCGATCATTTGTAGGAGATGCTACTCAGGTATCGTGTAGCTCCATATTACTCATGTTATAGCCTTTTGTCATGGTAAATTGGTGCTCCTCCATGCCTCACAAGTTAGAAAGTCACTCCAACGTTTTTCTTCAAGAGTTATATTTGGGATCTTTTCTATTTTCTTTCTCTTTGGGATCTGTGTGAATTTTGGACTGTTATTAAATTGGGAGAGTTAAAGCCATATCTTTGATTTGTTTTATGTTCAGTCATTATCCACAACTCTCACTGTCTCAATGTGTCTGTTGCTCTTTCTCTCTCAGCTCAGCTACTGAGCAAACAATGCCAATTAACATCACAGTATCAGTAACTGGGCAAGCAAGGTTTTCTCTGCATAGGTCCTCCCTCGTAGCCCTGCAATGTTAAAAACCCTAGCTAGCCAGCTGCTTTACCTTCTCTGATCTCTCTATTTCTCTGGCTTTCTCTCTGGGCGCATAGGGCTCCGCATAATAATTAGTTGCAGTGTGGAGTGATTTGGTGGTGTCTGAAAAAGTGGTGGTTTGAAAGTGTATTGAATGAAAGACTGTCAACACATGTACAGAGAGAGAGATGGCATCTAAAGCTAGCTTAGGGTTTGTTTCTTTAGCATACAAAATGTTTTGTTTAGCTTTTGAGCTAGGGTCTTGGGGAGTGAACCCCTTCGTGCCAATTTGCTGCTGCAGCCACTACGACTCCTACTGATCACCTCTCATTGTGATTCTGTTTGTGAATAGTGAGAAAGAAAGAAAGCCTTGCTTTTTCTTCGATTGCCTTTCCATCTTTATTCTCTACTTCCGTTATTTGTGTATACAAATACAACCCCTCTAATAATTAAAAAATAAAAAATAAAAATGAGGGGGGGAGGGGGTCCTCCTATATAATTAAGCACAATATATATATATATTAGCGTTAGATACCCTTTAAACCTAGCTAGCATTATGAAGTTAAATACGGATACTAGAGAGATCATCTCCCCTATTTTAAAAAGTCAAACTCATAATATATATAGTTTTTTTTATTTATATGCACTCTAAAAAAAATCAATTGTATTTTAATTTATTTGATATGCTAAAAATTAATTAAAAAAATATTGTTGTTTTAATATATTAATTATGCTCTTGTTTCTCTCTCTCTCTCTCTCTCTCTCTCTCTCTATATATATATATATATATATATATATAGGAATGATATATTTTCAGTTTTACTTCTCGTTTGCCATAAGCGTAGATGCCCTTGATGATATATGTGCATGCAAAACTTGTTTCAAGAATCTTGAAAGACACCGTGCTCGATCTCGGTCCTTCAAACTCATGAGGTGATATATAGTACATACAAAGAAATTTAATTTTTTGAGTTAATTTGAAAACTGAAGAGAGTATTTTTAATTTTTAAATGCATTTAATTAGTCGATGTAGGAATTTTTTAACCTTATATATATATATATATATATCAATGTTTACGTGAAAATGAAAATATGATAAGTGGAAGTCATGCTAGAAAAGCCCGAGTATATGTATATGTGATATTAGCTTCTGGCATTTTAGGCCAGCTTCCCCCAACCCTAGCTAGCTCGTCACACTCCCCCTCCTGTTAATAATTTTGTGTATTAGAAAATTAAGTGAATATAAAAATAAAAAAAAATCATCACACAAGTTTTTGGGCTTTTCTTAATGTAAATCAAACTGCACTCTGAATTTATAATTTATGCTTCTTGTATATCGAGTAAGGAACTTCTCTTTTCTCAAAATTCCGTACGTATATAGGTATGATTGTCTGTTTGTTTTATACTTTCTAAAAACACTATAATATATACATATCTAATTTCTACATGAACAGGTTCTAGATATTAATTATTTGATTATACCACTGTATATACCCGTACGTAATTGTATTCACGTTAATTCTTTCAGTCCACTTACTTTTTTATTTGTAAATTCAAATAATTACGATAGAATAATATAATTAAAAACAAATGGCATATCATGTAAATTAATGGGACTAAAACTTTATGTTCAGTGGTGGGGGATTGATGGGCTGTTGCTGGAACATGAAGTTGCGTGATTAACGTGAAAGACTCCACTAGGAGAGAACTTTTTGTTCGGACTTGGAACTACTTGTGTTGTGTTGTTGTGTTAACTGTCATTTTACAACCTATAATAACCTGCGAGAAGCTCATGACCCACCCTACCTACATGCCCAGACAATCTAGCAAGAAATTACATATGGGCCACCACCCCATCCCATCCTCGAACACACACACACACAGGGCCCTGATCCCCTGGTTTGCTGTGACCAATCTGACCAGGCCCCACCAGACAACTACCTCGATGGTGTGTCTTCATTAACCGACGTCGGGCCATGCGTCTCAAGAACGACCACAAAATATTACAATATTTGTGATATATGAGTATGATGCTTTTAATTTATATGAGAATAGTCAGGCCTCTGCACCGTCAACAACTTTGTGCCTAATTACCATCATTTTTTTTTATTCATTTTTTTAACCACGAGGGTTATAGTATAATTAGTTAAATTTTAAATTTATTTTCTAAAAATTAATAAATATAAATCTTGAAATCATTATAAATTACATAATTATTAATTTTAGAATCATAAAATTAATCGAGATACATACAAACTGATTTAAATATTTATATTAATAAATAAATAATGAATTGATCTTCTTTGATTCGATAATTTTAACGAACAAATCATGTTGTTTTTTAATAAATTAATTTAATTTAAATAAATTCAATGCAAAATAATTATGTTTTCTAAAGTCATGGAGTTTTTCTCCACGTTCTCATGTCACATTCTAAAAAATTATTTTGTATTAAGATAGTTTTTATTTTTTTACCTACCCAAGATAAAAAATTATTTAATTATAAAATAACTTTTTTTTTATATTGAATCTCATGTATAATTGCATTTTAAATTTTAATTCTATAAAAAAATAAAAAAAAATATATTTTTTATTTATAAACATATTTTTTTTTATTTTACATGTAAAATTTATCTCATGATAATTTTAATCAAATATATTTTATTAGAATTTTTTAAAACTGAAACTAAAAATATTATATTTTAAAAAACTTAATAGTAAAATACACTTCGTTTTGAAAGAACCACGTGGCATGTAGATGTTAATCAGGCATATCATCATCACATAATAACACATCTCTCTCACTTGCGGGGGTGGTGATGACGTGCTCAGAAATGGAGGAGACTCCACCTAAAACGAGAAAAATGCTTTCTTTTGCATCATCTTTTCGACATCTTCTTTAGTCTTTCCGATTCTAAAACAGCACAACACCCCCTCCCTCCCGCCAACACACACACCCACCCACCAACCGACCCTCATCATTTCATACTTTAGCCTCGAGTGCTTGTAGTTTTCTTTCTTTCCCTCTCAGTAATATTTTATCTGATTTGTTGATGTATTAAATTTTTTTACCAGTATAAAATAATTTTAAAAAATATATAGTTATTTTTACATATACAAAAATTAAATATTCTTCATCAATTAAAGATATAAGTGAAAAGATATTCATGTCTTTTCATGATATAAGTTGGGAGACTATTGAAGCACTTTTATTTACTTTAACTTTAGAGGATAAAGAGATGTGTTTTGATGGCGAAAATGAGCTTAGTGAAAATGATCAACTATTGAAATGTTTATTTTGTGACTTTCCTTACATACCACCACAAGATCAAAATCCTTATTTCTATTTTAATGATGGAGATGATGTTTGATTTAGTTTTTTTTGTGTTAAAATATTTTACTTTTATAATATTTTGGTATTTTGTTTAAATTGAATTACTTTAAGTTAAAGTTCTATTTAATCTTAACTATTTAGAAATATTTTAAAATTTGAAATTATATATGTTTGATATTGTATTTTTGTATTGCATAATTCATAATTAATTTATCTTGAATTTGAATTATGTTTGTTGAATTACACACACACACACACATGAACAGTACAACCTCGAACGGTACGTCGAAACGCTCCGAAACTAAAATATTTCATTCCAATTCAAAATATAAAACACATACCGAAACGAAATTAACAACCTTGGTAAAGATAGATAATTAGAATTAATTCTTTACTATAATTAAATTTAATTATAATATTTAAATTACATTCAATTAATAAATAAGTTGAATTCATATGTTTGTAAGAGATAAAATTCAATTCATTTTATTTCTTATATTACTCTCATTACTTTCATATTATTTTTTTTCAAATGTCTCTAAAAAAGAGAGGGGTATATGGATATTTTAAGAAAAATAATTTTAATATTAATTTTTTACTCTTTGAAATTGTAAATTAGAGGAGTTGACCTCTGAATTACTTTTATAGCAATTATAGAGATTGAATTCCATTTGAAATTCAATTTTTAACACTCAAAAGAATTATATATATATATATATATAAGATTCTATTAAAAACTCTTAATTAAATTCAATTCAGAGAATTTCAAAAACGTTGTTAAGAATGCTAGTGTCAAGTAATTTTATAAATATTATTTTTTACAAATTTTATTTTTTTAATATTTTTCTTGTTTTCTTAGAAGAATAAAACATAACGAATGACAATAAAAAAAAATAAGCTATAAAAAATAATTAAGGATTGAATTTAATAATTTAATGAATTTTGATATAATTTAATTATTTTTTAGTTTTAATACTTTATGTTTTTTATTGCCTGTTTCTAAGTGTTTTTAGAATTTTGATAGTCAAAATAAATTATTAATATAATATAGAAGTGATCTGGACAACTTATTTCATGTTATCTAAGATTTTAAGTGGTGCATAAATATTCAAAAATCAGAAAAATCAGAAAACCGTATTATGTAATGATTCATTCTAATAGGGATGAGGTGAATTTACGTATTAGTA
>Ga0325405_1002843_pt1 | contig 17848 bp, 9 predicted proteins | sample PopdelMetagenome_21_FD_205663 | JGI IMG/M metagenome (GOLD analysis project Ga0325405, IMG submission 205663) | Populus deltoides microbial communities from Bellville, Georgia, United States - Xylem-Control-R2 | ecosystem: Host-associated > Plants > Phyllosphere > Stem > Wood/Secondary xylem...
GAAATTCTCAGTAGATCTCGTTTGACAACTAGGCGGAATCAACCATGTTTACAGGGGGAAACAAGAGGGGTGACCTCGCCCATTGCCAAGATTTCTTAGCTCGTCAGCATCTTGGAGCTTTCTGCAATATCACTAATTATCACCGAGCAGAAAGATTCAATAACAATTTCAGAATTTGAGTTTCATAACAATTTTAACTAATTAATCCCAATATTAGTATGTTTTCACATGAAACTTATTTCTATATAATTAAATTACACTCTATATATCCGAAAATTGTGCTATTAATATTCATTTTTTATGTGAAATATATCCTTATTAGTCCTCACTTTGAATCAAACTATTCTAGAAATTTTACTCTCTTTTTTTTTTGTTGAAAAAAAGAAAATATTACTGTGGGCATGGAGATGTGGTAAACTATTTTAGAAATATAGAAGGTTATTTAAGTGGTATTAACTTAAATGAGCGATGATTATAATATTCTATTCCCTTTTGATAATTAAGCATTTTAAATGCTTCTTAACGAATGCTCTTTTGGAAATTAGCTAGTTTTGTTCTTTAATTTTGATAAAAAAAGAGATTTAACTATAATTAATTGGGACATAAAATAATTTAAAAAACTCCAAACTGTTTATAAGAAATATGGTACTGTTGAAAGTCAACAGTCATGGTGGGGCATCAGTGCATGGTAAGACTAATTGCTGTCGCTGAAAGTGAAGGTGACCCAGCAGTTTTCTTTTCTTCTTTTTTCTGCTTTCTATTTCAAAAGCATTTACTGTCCAACATTTGGTGGCGGGATTGGCGTTCTAAATTTCCTTTCCATCAATCAACTCTCCCTTCTCCTCTGCTCAGTAATTGACCAAATCAAAAGCTCCCCGCCGTAGAAAAAGCTTGTGTGTGTGTGTGTGTGTGTCTGTGTTCAATTCTTTCAAGATTCGCAGTCTTGGCTCTTGTTGCTAGCTCATTTATATTGAATCACTAGCCTTCATCCAAGGAGGCTGGCACTTCATCTCTAAATTTTGTACCCCCTGACCAAATGGCTGACTCTTTGCATTTAAATTTTATATTCCCGTTTAAACGGCTGGCTTTCTCACACATTATACAAGACAAGTCCACTGTTATGGTTGATTAAAATCACATATAGATTATTATCATACCATAAACAATAAAAAAAAAAAGTTTTAATTTTCCATCTCTCTGTCAATTTACATAAACCATAAATTTTAGGATTTGGGAGTTTTCATCCCCTCATCACCAAATCACTAGAATAATAAAAAATAACCATAGAAAACATCTTATTTATATAAATTGAACTCAATTGGTGGTTTACTTTCAAGTTCTCCTCCAAATCTTCTTCCTCAGAATCCTTGTTTCTCTCTCTATGCTTAAGTCCTCTCGTTGTTCTTTTTAACCCACTAATTTTGGTATCAAATTTCTTATTAAACCTCACTTCCTTTGTTACTAACCCACCCTCTCACCAAAACTTAAGGGGAGAAGAAGAACTAGAAGAATATATATTGCTGGGATTTCATTCAGCATATAAAAACAAAGGGGGAAGACTGTTCTTGTATAATTACAAAATTACCACTCCTTTGGTTTATAACAAGGGTAGTTTCCGTAAAATCCCAGATTGTGGATTTTTTATACATTATTTTATTTTCATTTAATTCAGTATTAATAATACTCTTTTAGAAAATTTTACCCTAATCAGAATAAATTTCCTTCAGAATATCTCACCATATTTGGTAGAAATTTACGCGGCAAAATGCAGGGTTTACAACAACAGTCAATATTATTTGTGCATAGATTTAAACATTTATTTATTCAGAGTTCCATTATATCTTTTTATGAATTTTCACCCCAACTCACAAGGATTTTCTTTCAAATAATTATTTTACCCGATTGGAATGTACTCAATTAATCACGAAGTTTACAATGGGGCTGACATTTCACATACTAAGTTGGTTTTTTATTTTATCTGAAATTTATGTTAACATTACTAAGGATTATCTTTTCCAATCATAAAAAATCTTCCTCATAATTTTGTCTTTCAATTGAGTATTACCCTTTTTAACACTGATTTATAATTCTAGGTCAAGGGTTTACATGATTAATTTGGATTAGTATGATGATGGTAGTGTGTTATGCTTGATTGTGGTTCATGTAGAATAAGTTGTTAGGGTATTGGTTTATATTTGTTAAACATGGGAAAATGAAAGTATGTAAATTGACGGAATTGTGTAAGTTATGGTGTTTAAATGGCGTTGTTATGCATAAATTAGATTGATATGGTGCTAGTAGGGTGTTATGCTTGATTGTGATTCATATGAAATAAGTTGTTTAGGAATTGATTTATGTTTGTTAAACATGGAAAATGAAAGTATTTAAATTGGCAAAATTGGAAGTTATGGTGTTTAAATGACATTGATATGCTTAAATTAGATTGATATGGTGATAGTAGTGTGTTGTGCTTGATTGTGATTCATATGAAATAAATTGTTTAGGTATTGATTTATGTTTGTTAAATGTGGGAAAACAAAAGTATGTAAATTGGTGGAATTGTGTAAGTTTTGGTGATTAAATGACGTTATCATACTTAAATTAGATTGATATGGTGATAGTATCGTGTTGTGTTTGATTGTGATTCATATAAAATAAGTTATTTAAGTATTGATTTATGTTTGTTAAATGTGGGAAAATAGAAATATTAAAATTGATGGAATTGTATAAGTTTTAGTGTTTAAACAATGCTGTTATGTTTAAATTGGGTTGGTATAATGAAAGTAGTATTTATGCTTGATTTTGATTCATATGAAATAAATTATTTGGATATTGGTTTATGTTCGTTAAATATGAGAAATTAAAAGTATAGAAATTAGAGGAATTGTTTATTCTTCAAAATTGATTTGGAGTTTGTAATTTAAATGGTCAATGTATTTAGATTTTGGTTGATGTGCTAGTAAAATGAGAAAATATATATATTGGATGGTAATAAGAAATGTAAAACTGTAAACTAAATGCTAGTTGGGAATAAGGGGGGAATGTGAAATTGTATTTGAGATACAAATTAAATTATTAGAATGAAAAAGGATAAATGAAAAATACTAAATTGTATTTTTATTTGTTTGATTATCTTAAATTTCATTACATGTGCTAAATGTTAGCCGGCGAAGTTCCCAGTGATGAACAGTGATCCCAATCAGGGATTCTATGGTTCAGAGGCACAAGAGGACTGCCTGAGGCAAAGACCGACTTGCTAGTTAAAAGACACGTTCTTGCATACCGGGAAGCATCTTCTGTTTCTTTAGGGTTTTTAGGCTGTCTTGATCTATGTGTTTTGCCAAGCTGCTAGTTAGTTTCCTCTACCTTTCCTGTCAACATCTGCTGTTCTATTTCTAATTACTCTTTCATTAAAAGCTAGTTAGTTAATAAATGTGCTCTAATCAATGAAATTTAAGATAAAAAGTGATCAACGACCTCAAATAATCTAATTATGATGTCCCATGAATCATGCGCCTGTAGGATGATAACCTAGACTCTTCATGTATTTTCTGCATTCACCGTGCACTTCTCATGGAGTCTGTGCCTCAAAGCAACCTTTAACCCTTTATTCCAGATTTAGAAATCCAGGTGCCAAACATTTTTCATAGCTTCAGATCCTTTCTGTTATTCATGGCATTATTCTATCCTGAATCGCCCATCTCAGAAGACACCCTCAAACAAATGATTAATGTGAATACTATATTTCAATTTACAATAGCAAATAGAAGAAACCTTAATATAAGTTCCCATGATCATGGGACAATCCAAGTAATTGGACCACCAAATCTTTTGACGATATGGAAACAAAAAGTTTTTTGCATATAAATTAGGGGAACAAAGAAGAAAACTAAACACAGAAAATGGAGAGAGCCTGGAATTTACTTGCCGGGTAGGGTCTTTTCATGTCAGAGGCATTGTTTCTGCTGCTGAAACAGAGAAAATCGAGAGTTGATACCAAACAACAACAACCGGGGCCCCCGGCATGGCCAGTCTTTGGTAACATCTTTGACCTCGGAGCCATTCCACACCAGACATTGTACAAGCTCAAAGAAAATTATGGTCCTGTAATTTGGCTAAAACTTGGATACACAAACACCTTGGTGATACAGTCTGCCGAGACTGCTGCAGGATTATTCAAGAATCATGACCTTGCTTTCAGCGATCGCAAAGTCCTTCTTGTGTTTACAGCTCATAATTACTACCAAGGATCACTGGCACTAGGTTGGTATGGCCCAAACTGGCGCATGCTCCAGCTTCTCTGCTCAACAAAGCTCATGATAAATTGATAACCAAGCAAATCACAGCTGTCCTCCGACAGATGTGCATTGATGACATGATAAGGAATATTGAAGAGGATGTTGCAGAAGCACAAGCACAAGCACAGGGAGAGTCGGGGGAAATCAAGGTCGCCCACTACCTCTTCCTTATGACCTTCAATCTAATTGGCAATCTTGTGCTGTCACGGGATCTTGTGAACCCTCGGTCAAAAGATGGCCATGAATTCTATGTTGCCATGAACAATGTCATGAAGTGGGCTGGGACACCAAATGTGGCAGAATTCTTAACATTTTTGAAATGGCTGGATCCTCAGGGGATCATGAGGAACATGGTGCAGGAGATGGGACAAACCATCAGGATAGTGGAGAAATTTGTGAAGGAGAGGACAGAGGAGTGGAAGCCAGGGAGAAAAAAGACAAACGACTCCCTAGATGCACTATTGGAGCATGAAGGTGACGAAAAAGATGGGCCTGATGTGATCTCAGATCAAAATAGACTAATTATCATACTGGTAAACACGATGCCTTAAATGCAGATTACACATATCAAACTAAAATTTTCTTCAAGCTTCTGTGAAGTATATATCATAAACATTTGTTAACTACATTAATTCAAAGTTCTTACTCAATGGTGCAGGAAATCTCTTTTGGTGGATCAGAAACTACAAGCACCGCGATGGAATGGGCCATGACAGAGCTATTGCGCAACCCTACGGTGATGGGATGAGCTACAGAAGAGCTTCATCAAGTTGTTGGACCCAAATGAAAGGTTGAGGAAAGCGACATAGATCAACTTCCATATTTGCAGCCAGTGGTTAAGGAAACACTAAGGTTCCATCCAGTCATTCCTTTGCTGCTTCCACAAAATACTTTAGAAGATACAAACTTGATGGGGCACCCAATACGCAAAGATACACAAGTTTTTGCGAATGCATAGGGTATTGGGAGAGACCCAGATTCTTGGGAGGATCCCATGTCTTTCAAGCCTGAGCGATTTCTAGGATCAAACATTGAGTACAGGGGACAGAATTTTGAGTTTATTCCATTTGGATCTGGGAGACGAATTTGTGTGGGCATGTTATTAGCTCATAGGGTAGTTCTCCTTGGTCTAGCCTCTCTGCTGCACTGTTTTGACTGCGAGCTTGGCAGCAATTATGCTCCAGAGACCATAGACATGAATGAGAGGACGAGACTAACAGTGCAAAAGCTCAAACCCTTAAAAGCTAAACCAAAGCAGATAGGGAGAATGATAAATGTCAAATGAGTTTCTGCAAGTTGGGTAACGAGGTCATTTGCATGTGGAATGCGTGTTTTGAATAAATGTCTTCAGCAATAATACCAATAAGAAACAGATGCGGGGATTATATGACAGCTAAGGAGTTTTCTCTACTGACTGTTTTTAATTACTTGCTGCTGCTCATGTTCTCCACAACTACTGTTCCTGTCAAAAAAAAATTAGCATCCTAAATCTATAGCATTGGGAAGGACAAACTGGTCATCAAGATGACCACTTAATCTGTATCCAGCATCTGGCAAAAATTTTAGCACCTGTATTTTATTTCATACTATTCAGCACAGCAGTACGTGAATTGTTCCATTCTTGAACAATGTAATCTAATTTCAGCACTTGCTATAAATTTAAGTAGACTGCTGACACCCTATCTTGCTAATCACATTTCAGGAACACAAATTTCTAATATCATAGACAGATTGAATACATAATTTCTTGCCCTACAGATGGGGGTGTTGATGGAGAAAGCATCGCTGGAGAGAAGGGGGAAAAAAACTCCCTATACTTGATCTAAAAATCAAGATTTGGTAAGAGTATGCAGACACTTTAGCCTCAAAGATAACTGACTATCTAACATACAGTATGGTCAAATTTCAGGCATTGCTGAAAGGGTGGTAAAATTGCATTTCTCTACATTCTAGACATTCTCATGTTACAATATAGGTTATGCATACATCCAAAAATGAATGAATTTGAAAACCCAGATGCGGAGAGTAGATCAACGTGCTTAGACACAAGAGCATTGATTGATTGATCAAAATGGTACCTTAACAATGTGAGGATGCAGCATTAAGAAGTTGCTTTCTGGGAGTATGGTGTGGTAGCCCAATCCAAATCATTTCATGAACTTGGTCACCTCATCATTTGAGACCTATGAGAACCTGTTCAATCCTGTGCCATATAATATGCATGATGATCCCTTTTTGGCTCATAAAAGGAACTAGCTCTGCAGCCCGGAATCTCTCGGAAGGCTTTTTCATCATGTTCTCCATGGCAGATGTAGTTCAGACCAACAAGAAGTTCTGTTATTGCAGCCTCAGTCTTTGCTTGATCCGCAAAATGGAGGGTCTGAAACAGAAGTACATTTGTGCTGGAAACCTCATGTGCCCTCTCAAAGTTTTGCTTGGACTGCCATCTAATCATGTTATGAGCCAGTGGAGACAGCCATTCCAATATCTGAGACAAAGCCAGGTTCCACTCTGCTGCAAGTGAAGCATCATATACAAATGGAGCAAGAGATTTGGCATGTGCCTTGAGCCTAGCCTTCAGAGCAGATCTTATAGTTGTGGGTAACATGCCATACAGGTCATCTCTTGTTTCAAAGTCAATCATATGAGTTGATGAAGCTACCTTATCAATTAATATGATCAAATTTGCATAATGGAGAGCTAAAGCAGCAGCACCAAGAGTGGATGAGGGGGCTTTCAACAACCCCTGCTTTGAATTGAATAGAGCTAATTTAGAATAAAATCGGTTGCTGCGTGAAAGAGATTCCATATTTGATTTTTCCATTAGATCAACTTTTTTCATATAGTCACTTGTGAGCCTCAAAGAACCACCAACAACAGAATTGCAGGTCAGCAAAATAGGAGAATCACTACCACTCATCATGCATTCCTTAAAAGAACCAACATGAGACAATCTTTTTGTTTTCAAGCGAGACTGCTTTCCATGTAGGCTGGATGACTGATGATGAGGTTGAAGCTGCTGCTCGCTTATTTTATACTTCTCAGCAGCCAGTCCTGAAATCGAACCTGATGTTCCTGTAGGTACTGAAGAGAACCCATGTAGAATATCCTCTGAAGGAAGTATAGAAGATTGCATTAGAACAGAAAAGGAACGAGTCTGAGGAAGACAATCAGGATTCCTCTGTTTGCAATTGCTGTTTCCCTGAGCAGATGGTAGTTGATTGATCTCAAAAACATGCTTGATTCTCTCAAGTATAGTTAAAAGTGATCTTGCCAAAAGACGGACAACATAATCATAGGTTCTAATCCATGGTGACATCTCCCGCAGATTTCTAACTTCCTGTCGCTGCCACATTACTTTCTTCTGAAATTGGAGCAATTTCACATGATCTAAGTCAGCATTGGCCCGCAGTCTCCTAAGAGTTTGTTCAAGTTCTGCAAGAACTTCCAGCTCCTGAGACAATTGCATTGTAACTGCAACAAATTTCTCCATTTTTTTAACTTTCCTCTCCATCTTCTTTAATCTATATTGCCACCCAAACCACTCAAGATTATTCCCAATCGGGTCATTAACAAAACGTTCAAATAGGAGGAAAGGAGGGTCTTTGCACTTCCTCCCAAGCCGAGCCACAGATCTTGCAATTAGCCTGAAATTCTCCAGTATCTCATTTAGTGCAAGATCCATCAGGCAATCATGATCCTCAGCTACAAGCCTTTTAACTCCAACTGAGTTATCAATCTCTTCCCTCAACCTATGGATCTCTCTATCACTCAAATAGTTCCATAAATTAACGACCTTGGACATCAAGCCTGCAACTTCATATGCCAATACTCCAATTGCTTCCTTATCAGTCTCTGCAGAGACTTTTCGTGAATTCCACCTCCAATTAATAAACCACGAGTCAGCTACCATCGCCTGTCCCATCAAATAACATATGTTACAGACAAAATCTCAAAAACAAACTTCATCCCTGTATATCAGATAGAAGCACATAAACCCGAGACTGATTCGACTACTAAAATCTGCAAGAACTCAACCATATGACAAAGTTTTGTTTCTCAAGAAACTAGTAGAAAGACCAAACCTTAAAGTACAAGATGACTTAAAACTGAGCTATAAGAGAGTTCAGCATCACTAGAAATCAAACATTAAAATCGGCAGCATGTCTCACCTAAACTCAGACTTCAAACAGGCAGACGATTAACTCTAGTACCCCACATAAAATATTGGAATTACCATATCTTCAAAATAACAGAAAGGAAAAGAATATAACAGTAACCATGAGAGAGGACGTATAGCAAAATTTTGAATCTTGAGTCTATTAATTGATCAGGATCTCCAAAATAGAAAACAAAATCCATCACTAGAAAACTAATTAGTTACTTGGTTTAGTCAAAATAGTTAAGCAATTACTTTCAATAAATCATAAAAATTATATTCATTTTTAGAATTTAAAAGATTGTGTTTCTTTCACATTTCAGCAACCAAACACAAAAGTTGCATAATTGAAGTCAAAATCTCTTCCATCGACCATATCACATACTTTCATTAAATCACAGTAATTGTTTTAATTGTAATTTTCAATTTACAAACCACATGACTTCCTATAATAAAAGAGGGGGGGGGGGGGGGGAGAAAGAGGGGGGGCGGAGGAAAACAGCCTGAGATCTCAAGCTTAAAAATCATCAAAGTGAAGAAATGTAAAGAACCCAAAATCCGCCTGAGATCTCAAGCTTAAAAATCATCAAAATGAAGAAATGTAAAGAACCCAAAATCCGAAATTACACAAAGAATCACCAAGCCATCTTGTCAAACTACAGCACCAAAGAACAAGCAAGCATACACTCACCGAAGCAACAATGCTAGGTAGTTCCACAGAGGAAGAGCAGGGTGAACAGTGAGGTGGGAGTTTAAAAAAGTAGAAAGCGTGATTAAACCGTACGCCACACCACCATCATATATAGCAATAGCAAAAGCAGAGAGCCAGAAAAAAATGGGTAAACAAACGAAATTCGGTCCATCCGAGGTAGAATAAGAAAAGACGACCTGTTTATGATATTTTTGTTTTCAGGTTTATGCCTGAGGACTTCTAAGGATTCGCAGTTAGTATATATATTCTTTGTTTCTTTTCCGCCCACTACCGCCCTCAATAAATTCCTCTGCAACAATTTTAAATAATTTCAACATCAGTATATTTAGAAAATATTTTTTTAAAAAATAAATATTTAAAAGTGAGCTCCAAAATATTTTTTTTATTAAAATTTGAGTTTTTATTAAAATTTAGGAGTTGAGTGTAAGTAACCGTGTTTTTTTTATTTTTAAAATTAGTTTTTTGATTTTTATATTGTTTTGATGTATTTATATTAAAAATAATTTTTTAAAATAAAAAATACTTTTTAAATATATTTTAAAAAATAACGAGTTTATCCGTAAGGTATATGCACTTTAATTGTACAACTGTTCATCACACAACTACAATATTAAATTAAATAAATACAAATGTGGGAAACAAGATCCTGTATTCACTTGATATAATCTATGGACTCTCATTCCGCGAAATCAATCTGAAATCCTTTCACATTTTCATGCATCCGCACATAGATTTTACCACTATCATATTACAATTACAATTACTTTTTTACAAACTAAAACAAATGAGGGGGCATGCATTGAGTGGCGGGCCTAAAAATCCAAAATATATCGATATAAGTAAAAAAAAAATATATATATATATATTCATTTCAATAAGCCTAATAACTATAAAATAAAATTCTTAATTTTCTTATATATAGTATTATATTACATTCTAATAAATATTAAAGATTAAAAATGTTTAATATAAAGATAAAAAAAATTAAAAGAAATATGCAAAATAAATCTGATGATCTTTTAATGGGAAGAACACATCTGTAATCACATCTGCTATGAAGTTCATACCAATCCCTTTTTCTATGTAGACAATTAAATTGTTCATGTATTCTGCCGAGCCTTGTTTTCACCATGTTCTTTGCAAATAAAGCTTGTTTTGTAGTTGTTGTAAATACAAGAAAAGTTAAGATTAGTCGAATTTTTCTCAGATTTCGAATGTTTTGTATATCAATCTTATAATGTCACAATTAAAATCTCAAATAAAGTTTTTCTTGCTTGGTATGATATTTGGGATAAGATCTTTCAGTCAAATTGCATAAATCATCAACATTAAATAAGTTATAAGAATCTTATTAATTTGATATTTAGTTAAATAAATATTTCTTAATTTTTTCTTGGTTCTCGAATGATATTATAACATGCGTTATTTTTGTGCAACCTTGCAAAATCGAAAGCAATGATAAAAACAAAACTGTATGTTACAAAGATAAATACTTGTACTGGATTATGATTCCCCACCTGCCATGCATATCCATAAATTCTGCAGATGTGAAAACTTAAACAGAGAATCTTCTCTTTTCTTGAAACTAATACATTGATGATTTCTAATTTGATACAATCGTTAGAACAAGAGTTCATAATCCTTAGCTGGACACAAACATATGTAAGAAAAGGAACAATGGTGAAATCAAAATATCACATCACACCTGGTACTGCAGAGTTGATTTTTTTGTTTTGACAATTGAAGAATGGACGAAACTTTTCTTTACCGTCTTCTCCTGTAGAGCAAGCCTTATCGAATAAAAGTCAGCAATTGGAGTGTCAGATTGCACTTTGATCCTTGCAGTACCCACCTCTCAAACTTGCTCTCTCTTCTCACTTTGAGTCTTCCTTTGCTCTATCTCCCCTCCTTTCTATCGACTAGTCTGTTGTCTTGCCTCCTGTCTTACCTCCTCCTTCCTCTGTAAAGCGGGCCTATTTCCTCTTTTACGTTTCCCCCGTGTTCTTTTCCTTTGTGTCTTCCCCACCTTTTTTTAAATCGTTCTCTCCCCCTGTTTCTTTCCTTTCTCCCCTGTCTCAATGCCTCCCTTCCTTTTTCTTCTTCTTCTCCCCCCTTTTCCCCCTTTTCTTCTTGCTGCCTCCCTCCACTATTTATAGGAGGGAATTTCATCTTAAATCTTCCTCCATCGTGACTGTCAATCTTTTATGATTGCAGTCCTTGGAGAGGATTTCATCTTGAAATATTTCTTCATAATGGCCGTTGATCTTTCATGATCTCAAGTCTTTGAAGAGTATATGAATCTAGACTTAAAAATAGACTAAATGATGGCCACCATCCTCTCTTTGATGGATCTTCCCTCTTTCTTTTTTTTGCAAATTGAATTGATAGTTTATTTTTTTAATCTAGATATAAGAGTCTCATTATGTTGAGGAGAAGTTTCAATGCATGTTTGATTTCTCAAAATATATTTAAATTCTGTTGATTAAGAGCAATTATGGCTTTAAGAACCGAATTGGATTACGAAATAAATATAGGGAAATGAAGTTAACAGGTAGAGTAAAAGAGGCTGGTGCACGCGATAGAAAATGAGGTAGGTCTAAACTTTCTAGCAGCGTGGGCGGTCTTCTATGCCCATCAATCTTGAAAATATAATTGTGATTATTTTTTAAATTATTTTTATATTAAAATATATTAAAATAATATTTTTTTATTTTTAAAAAATTATTTTTAAGATCAGTCTATTAAAATAATTCAAAACATATAAAATAATTAATTTTTTACTAAAAAAAATTAAATTTTTATGAAATGCAGTTTACACCACATTCTCAAACAGACATCAAGCCATTTGCGGTGGAGATGGATGCATCACAATGTTATTTTTCATATTAGGCGGTACGTGTAGGTTGATTCACAATGGTGGTTGTTAAAACCTTTTCATTCTTCTCTTCCTCTTTTTCTTTTTTTTTCTTTGGAATTCATGTTAGCCATTCTAAATTTTAGAGTTATCCTCTTACTTTATTATCATTTTAAATTCGGTCCTCATTCATTTGATCGCTAAATTTTTGCTTATGATCATTTTCCATATATTTTTTTTAATTTTATCATTCAATTAAAAAACTATAGGTTGTCCTTTTCTATTTATTTTTTTAATTTAGTCCTGATTTTTTAATTGCTATTTTTTTATTCTTTTATGAATTTTTTTTTTTAATTTCATCTTTCATTCTAAAAATTTAAAATTTCCTCTTATTTATATTTATATTTATATCTCTTTTCTCTTTTATGATATTTAGAAAGTCTATTTGAAATGATGATTATTTTTTAATTATGCATTTAATTTTTGAGGAGGTTATTCTGATTAATCTATATTATTTTTTAATTTTTTGTATAGATAAATTTTATTTTTGAAAAAAAAAATTATTTTCAAATAATATTTCTAATATGTATACATTATTAACCACTGGGATTAGAGAGCATGTACAAATTATGGTTCCTATGAGTGGTTTAACTAGCATTTGTTTTTCATTTTATCCAATTAATTTAATGTGTGTCTATTTTTATTATCATTTGATTTAATAAAAAATTATTTTAATAAAAAAATTTAGCAAACACAACAGTGTAAATTTCACATCTTGAGAAATTAAATATCTTGATTTATATATGTCTCTTGATTTTTTCAATTTTTATTTTTAGTCATCGTTTATTGTTTTTTTCACTTATTAACATATATAATTATCAATTTATTTAATTACATGTACTTATAAATTTCTTGATTTTTACTTAAAAATTTTTAAAATACAAAAATTTATTAAAAAATCTTAATATAAATTATTTTATTAAAAAAAATATCTAACCTGGGTGAAACGCAGGTCAAATATTTGGTTATCGAAGAGAAATAAAGAGTTTTGCATAAGGTGGAAAACACAGCACACTGGAAAACTCTGTTGTTCGAATTATATATAGACGTTTGTTTGGCTGTAATGATAATTGCACATGTAGTTCCTTTTGCCCGGAAGAGGAAGTCGCAACTTTTTATTAGACGTTGTCATTTATATTCATAATTAATCAGTCATCCATGCTTATAATATACATGAAGAAAATAAAGAAATCTCTTATAAAACAACAACAATTTCTTTCTTTCTTCTTCTTTCTATTTCATGGTTTACCTATACTTAATTGGAATGTAAAATATATATATTTCATGGTGAATTCAGGTTTCTATATATCTAGTTGTCAGCCGGTCAGTGGCTAGATAGATATAGAGTAGATCTGATCCAAAGAATTTAACAAATTGCTGCTATACACCAAGAGGAGGAGGAGTGCATGGAATTATGTATCATCCATCACCAAGTCAATGCTCCGACGTCCATCAAACTTGCTCAGTCCACATGCATGTTCCTCAGCTTCAGCTGTCATGGGATGAAGTTTTTCTTTCTTCCCTTTTCTTTTCTTTCCTTTCCTTTCTTTCTGTACACACATGCATGCACTCCCACCTTGCATTCTTGCTCGAGCGCAAGCACTTCCACCTCATATTTCAGTGAGATATTCTTGGCTTTTCATGAGTTATATGATCTTAGCGAAACATGATCAGAATGAGAATTATCTATGGTAGGATGCTTCGAATAATAAGAATGGTAATGAAGAATCAAAGAGATCTTGTTAGAAATGAAAGGAGAGAAGGAAGGAAGACGACTCTTCTATACCACGTTACTCTCAAATGATAGAGCTAGCTAGATTAATATAAACGTGGATTTAGACTTATACTAGTCTAGAAGATAAATACTCTTTAATATTTATACATAAATCTAGTAGATACTCAGAAGAACTGGAAAATACACTTTGAATGAAAACTTCCAAATTAATTCAAATACTCCATCTTAATTTTGAAAGTCTCATAATTTTTGAAATTTAAAATGTGATGGAGGATCATCTTATGATAACTTTTAATATATTCTTTTATTTATTTTTTGTCTGTCATATCGCATTCATTATTTTCTAGAATTTCTATTTTCATCTTGGAAAGATCTCTTTTACATATTTGTCTTGAGCACTCCTTTCATCGTGGCTAGATAATAACTTCTCATTGCCATTTCTTCAATTTGCTTTTCTTTAATTATTGTATTTGTATGAACATGGCTGCTCCTAGCCATATTTCTCCTCTTGTACCACATCTCTTATGAGCTTTTGTGTTTTATAATTATAGGGAGAAACTCAATATATTTAATTTTTATTTATTTCTTACTTATTGGAAGGCTATCACAACCTTTTATATAGAAAAAAAACTTATACTAAAAAATAAAAGACCGAAGAAGGAACAAAAGACAACCTAATATTACAAAATATATTAAAATATTTTTGTAAAACATTATAACAATTCACAATAGTTGTTTTTGTTTTTATTTTCACCTTTGTTTCTTGTTTTAATTGCATTCTTTTATGCCTAAACTAATTACCAATTTATTAAAGAAAGAAACAATTCAATAAAAGAAGACTAAAGTGTAAAACAAATAGATATCTCATGGCCAAACTCAAATTCTCTAGAAAATGTTATGTGTAGTCCACCTAATTTCCTTTTTTCATACTCCTTAGCCCATTTTTGAAATTTTAATTTTAGTTTAAAATTTTATTTTCTTAACATTTCAATTCTTGAGTTAGAAAGATGTGAGATAAAGTCATCTAAAATAGTGAAAAAGAAAAAAAATTGATGAATGACTATTTTTTGATGACGAAACTTGTCATTTTTAGTGTCAACGAGCTCCATTTGATGAGGAAATTTCAATGGTGGTGGTTTTCCTATAAACATGCTTGAAAAAGTAGATTGAGTTTCGTTTATATTTTTTATTTGGATGATTTTCATATATTTTTTTAGTGATTTTGAGATGTTTTGGGTTGTTAAGTGGTTTATTTAGATTTTTATAGTATTTTAAGATTCTTTTAAATAAAAATAATTTAAAAAATAAATTTTTAGACCAAACCCTCCTAGTTTTCCGACGATCACGGTGGTGCACATATTCTAATAAGTAGCCTATTTGGTGACATATCAGTTGTAATGGAAAGGGACCTATAAGGCCAAAATAAAAAGAATGAAGTGTATACCTTGGATTTTTCATTAAGACCATGCGTGTGGACTTAGCCCACTAGCACCTCATCCTTTTTTTTTTATCCCTTATCATTAATTATTTTTATTGGATTAGCTTTGTTTTTTAAATAACGAAATTATATAATTGTCAGGTTCCTCTCATTCCAGAGCCGACCAGTAGATTTTTATAGCGCCACTTTTTGTTATAAAATTAAATATTGTAATTTGAAGATGTTAAACTGATATGTATTGTAATTTTGGGTATTTCATTTTGGATTTGTAATCATATTTTAAAAATTATTCATATTAATATTTTGTAATTCTTTTTAGATTTAGTGTATCAATATTGAATTTTATATTATTTAAGATAAAATCCTAAAGATGACCTTACTCTAAATTTTAATGTCCATTAACCATTTAATAAAGTATGTTATATAAAATTATGTGTAAATTATTTCTGTTCAAATTTCATGAAAATTGGATGTATGCTATCTTTGAGTTGTGTTGACGAGAGAAAGGTCCAAGATGATTGGACTTTGACTATAATATTGACTTATGATACAAAAGAAATTGATGATTATTGGGTACGCTCCCAGTACAGGAAAAATTATGTCGAAATTTCGATAGGGTACATGCAAAAAAAAAATCACCATTGGGTTTTTGCATTACTTAAAGGTCATTGTTGTAGAAAAATATATTTTAAAAGTTAGGGATGTTACACTATTAAATTTAAATTTAAAAAAGAAAAACTAAAAGTTCTCCAGGTTACACTATAGTCTACGAGGATATTCATTGTGGTTTCATATAATATTTTCTTCTTCTTTTTGCCATTTTATTTTTCTTTGGTTACTTGTTTTTTTAACAATATTCTTTCACCTGTAATTTATCTAGAATTGAGTTTCATAATTTATTTTGGTTAACTTCATAATCTTTTCTATTAATATTAAAAAAAGGTTCCAACATTAAATTAATACTTGATTTGAAAATATCAAGTTCAATTTTCTTGATTTGACATAATTAAAACTCTAGGGATTAAAATAGATGCTAAAACAAAATCTCAGCCTCTTTTTTCTTTTCTTTTATTTTCTATAGTAGCTAAGACATTTTTTTTAAACTTTTTTCCCTAGCAATTTTATTTTTAATCCTTGTTTTCTGACATATTTATATTTTGGTTTAGAAATTTATTTTATTTATATTTTAATTCCTAAAATAAATAAATGATAGAGGGAATTGCTAGAAAAAAAAACGAGAGAAAGTAATTGTTAACCATGTTCTAACGACCACAAAAATCATTTGTGGTGTGATGAGTTTCATTTCACAAGAAAAATTCATTGGTGTGTTTTTTTTTATATTTTCTCCTCATCATATAAGAGAAAATGGATTGGTTTATCAAGATTCTAAAAATATATTTTTAGTGTTTTAAAATTAAAATAGATTAAAAATAGTTTTTTTTTTTTGAAACCTAATGATTGATTTTTCAACCATCTCTCTCGTGTAGTCAAAATCTAGGAATATAAATGACAACCCATCTACCAAGGCAAAAGATTTAAAAAAAAAAAAAAATTGGAGGATGACACGTTTTTATCCCTTTAACATAAAAAAAGAGAGGCCTGACTTCCTTTTTTACAGGTAAAGTATGCCGGCCCACCTTAGCACATACATGTAGCTTATTTTGTTCCTTTTTTTTTTTTTTTGTAGAATTTTAATTTAAATTCATTAAAATAAATTGATTAAAAATATATTTTAGATTTTTTTATTATATATCATTTAATTTTAAACTTTTTTTAACTAATATCATAATCTCAGTTTTTTTAATTATATTCATTTTTTGTGCATTTCTTCATAATAATATTTTCTTTTTATTTTTTTATTCGATCATATTCCTTCGCATACCTATTTTTTTTAGAGCTTGAGTAAATTAATTATATTTTTTTTAATATAATTTGTTTTACCCCAGCTATTTTTTTTATTTCATAAAAAAAATATTGCTAAAAGCTCTATTAATAATACCTTAATATTTATTTATATTCAATAAAATTTTGATCGTACTAGCTTTTCTTTTATATTAAAAAAGATTTTGGTCCGGCGAATCACATGACACTGACTAATTGAATATTAAATGTTCTTTATTGAAGGTGTTTCTGGTTTCTATGTTAAAAAAACATTGGTAATTATGTTCCTCGCATTCAAAAATTATGACACTAATTGCAAGATATTACGAAAATATTTTCTGAAACATTTTTTTAAAAATAAATGTAATATTTTTCGAAACAACTTAACTAAAAAGTGGAGACGTCCAAATGGAATGATTATGAAGTATAACTGAATTTGGAAAATAATAATTAAATGATAGCTGGATCCAATTATATGCCGATACAATGAAAATGTGGATTCGTACATTGACGCCCCAAGTCAAAATAAAACTGATTAAAATAATAAAAAGTCTACACGAAACGCCGCATTGATCATCATGATCATCATGAATACGGTTGGGCCACCCATTGGCTACGGTTGAGCAGATCCTTTTATTATATGTCCTGCTGCGAGTTTCTCCACGTGGTATATATTGTTTATGTTTTAAATGATTTTTTATTTCTGATCCT
>Ga0325405_1002845_pt1 | contig 17844 bp, 7 predicted proteins | sample PopdelMetagenome_21_FD_205663 | JGI IMG/M metagenome (GOLD analysis project Ga0325405, IMG submission 205663) | Populus deltoides microbial communities from Bellville, Georgia, United States - Xylem-Control-R2 | ecosystem: Host-associated > Plants > Phyllosphere > Stem > Wood/Secondary xylem...
AATTTCTCTTTTAAGTGAAAAAAAATAAAAATGCTTAAAGCCCAATAATTTAATATCGAAAGATAAAACTTGAAAAATAAAATTTAAAAATAGAAACGTCGAAGAAAAAACACGAGTTAACCCGAGCTCACCCAACTAGCCGCTACCCTCGATATGAGATCAGAATAAAAAAATAAATTAAAAATAAAACTTTTTAAAAAAGATCAAAGTTAATGTCAAGAAAACAATTGAGTCCACCTGGGTTAATTTGATTAACTCGTAACTTGGGCCAACCTCATATAAAGAAAAGTGGAAAAAATCACTAAGATCATGACCCGACAATCTAATGTCAAAGAATTAAATTGAAATAAAAAAATCATTTTAAAAAAACAATGTAAAAAAAATTAAGATAGCTAAGATTCACTCAACTAACTCGCGATTCACATAATGTGATCGGGATAAAAAATTATTTAAAATAAAAAGGACCTAGATAAAAAGATCAAATAAAAATAAAAAGACTATCGAAAAAACCCGAAGTCAACCCAAGTTAACTTAACAACCTACAACTCAGGATAACCCCACAAAAAGAAAAATGAAAAAAAAATCACAAAACTTAAGGCATAATAATGTACTTTCAAATGATAAAATTAAAAAATAAAATTAAAAAAATCATAAAAAGTCTAAGACCTGTGATATGAGATCGAGATAAACTTACATAAAAGAATGAGGAATAAACTATGAAGCTCACGATCCAATAACTTAACGTCGAATGATGAAATAAAAAATTAAATAAAAACCATGAAACTCAAGACTAAATAAAAATTAAAATCGAATGAATCTGGGTTCACTCAGCAAACCTATGACCTCGGATAAAATAGAAAAAGAAAAGTGAAAAAAACCATGAAACTCAAGATCCAATAATCTAAAATGAAATGATAAAATTGAAAAATAATTAATTTTAAAAAAACAACATAAAAATATCAAAGTTAAATCAGACTAATTCTTGAAACTAACTGTTTAATTAGCTGGTTAAATCAGGCATAAAAAAATATCTAAAATGATAAAATAGCTGCAAGCATCCCCGTAAACTCCATCTCAAGAAGGACGATAATTTACAATTCTCACCTCTAAAAGTCTAATTCAAGAAAGCCTTGCATCATCAAGCTCAAAGTCAGAATACAAGAAAAAACTCCAGAAAGCCTTGTATGAAATATCAAGTTCTGATGAGGATGGATTCGCTAATGAAAATCCAGATTATGGTCCTAATCTTCTGAGTTACACACACATATATAAGAATCTTCTAGTATATGTGGACGTCAGCCTTTATAAAACATCCACCTATTTTAATTATTCAAGAATACTTGACAAAACATTCTTGAATAATTTAATTAGATTTAAAGTTAAAAAAGCCTCCTGTAAATAAGTCTTTCATTCGAAGAGACTAAAAAAGCTCCCATTTTAGTATAGATTTATTATTGTACAGCCAAACTCATTGTTAATGTTGATTGGAATACTGAGATAATGATTTTGCTTTTATAGAAAAAGCACAAATGGCTTTGGAAGTAGGATATATTAATTTTTTTAATATTTTTTTTCATGGTAAAATGACCAATATGTCCTTTTGAATAAAAAATAATGGACCGGTGGAGAGGGGCACTTTCAAGTATTCCTTTTCACGTGCACAGTGAAAAGCTGAAGTGTCGTTGCATTGGAATTGTCTTTGCCCTTGGTCAAGGGGTTTTGTTTTTGTCTTTTCTTTTTGGTTCTTTTTGTAATTATCAAGTTTGATAAAATGCACTTTAGTAATAGGCATATATCATATTAATTTATTTTAAAAAGACAGTTTTTTTTCTTTCTTCTTTCCCGTTTTCTCCTCAGTTTCTAAGACTTCCCTCGCATATTCTTAAAATAGCACTTTAATTTTTTTTTTAGATTTGATTTTTTTTATTGTTATTTTTTGTATTTTAGATTATCCATGCATTTAAGATTTTTTTTCAATTTAATCCTCCTTTGGTTTTTTCACCTTTTAAATTTCATCCCTATTATTTTGATTTTGATTTTTAATTATTCTCTTAACTAAATTATCTTTTCAATTGCATCCCTTAATATTTTATATCTTTCCCTGAATTGAATTATTTTTTTCAATTGTATCTCTCAATATTTTAGTTTATTTGTTTTATGTTAGATTTGATTCTTATTTTTTTGATTTATTTTTATTTTATTTGAACTTTTTTTCTTGACTTTATCCGTCAACATTTTATTGCCTTTGATATTTTTTTTCTATGCCCTTTTTCTACGATGAATTTTTACTAGTATCATATTTTTATAAGGTTATCCTGATCTCATGTGTGTCAAGTCACAAGTTTTGCGTGTTAATCCAGCTTTGCAGGTAATTATTTTTTATTTATTTGTTCTTGTTGCCTGATTTTTTATTATATTATAAAATTAATCAAGGTTTAACATCATTATCTATTTTTTTCTTATTAAAAAAAAAACCCAACTATCTCCCGAAGATTTGTTTCCATGTTAAAAACCATGTTTGGTTTGGTCCGCAGTGTTGCGCGTGCCCCTACTCTGTTGCATTCTAAAGGCATAGGAAATTCATACCTTATATATATTCAATTGAAAAATCACATTCTCTCTCTATTTATGAATATTAATAAATGGAAAAAAGAAACCTTTCATGTTAAAGAAGAAAAAAAAAACTTTGACATTTTATTTCCAAAATATTGTGCCAATAGATTTATGGGTATGCCAATAGCACGAGTTCAAAACACAATATATATGGTCGCTTGTAACAACTTTTATACCCTACTTGTTATTGTGTATTGCTTGTGCTTCCACTTGTGTTAATTACCCTCCAAATCTTCCCTGAAAAAACTTATTAACCCTTCCAAATCAAGAAACTATAATCTTCATATTTGTCCATTTAAAAAATAATTTTACAATGAAAACCTAAATAAGATCATTTTTTATATCTCCCCCTTTCAATTTCAGTTTATTACAGAAAATCTGTTGAAAACAAGACAATTTTATAAGTTTATTCTGGTTGACATTAACTCTGCTGAAGTAACTCATAATGAAGATGTAAATAATCCCCTTTTTTTTTTTCAAAAATAAAAATTTAAAAGGTTTTAACCTTTCAAGACTTAATTGAGTCAAAGTCCCTACACCTTGAAAGATTTTCTTGAAACTACTAACCTCAAAGATCTAATTATTTTGATTATCAACGAGCTTGGTTTAATTTCCTTTTTCTAAGAAACTATGATCATTTATGCATGGTTCATCCATTTTGATAAAAACAATTGTCCAAAAAATTCACCAACTTGATTCTCAAACAATTGGTGGAAATATTTTTCTTCTATAAGTGAAATCCTCCCATAAAAAATCACACAATGAAACTTTTAATGTAATCCTCCATCTTTTAATTCAGAGAAACTCAAGCTTGTTTAATTTAGTCCAATTCAGAGAAACTCAAGCTTGTTGCATGCTTGACTACAATCTCAACAAACGATCCATAGCTACAAGAATTCCTATCAACTCCAACTTTAAAAAGACAATTTACATTTCTAACCTCTTAAAATCGAATTCAAGTAAACCTTAGCATGATCAAGGTCAAAGGCAGAATATAAGAAAACACTCGAAGAAACCTCGTACGAAATATCAAGTTTTGATGAGGCTAAATTCACTTCTATGAGTCACACACACACACACACACACACACACACACACACACACACATATATTGACGTCATTAACAAAACATCCTGCATCCACTTCAATTATTCAAAAAGTGCTTAGCACGTTATCACGTCATCCATGACATATTTTCAACTTCAAGCAGAATTTAATTAGTTTTAAAGTTCAAAAAGCCTAATATAAATAAATAAGTCTTTCATGTACTCTAAACGCATAGCAAATTCATACCTTACATATATTCAACTGAAAAATCAACATTTTCTCTTAATTTATGAATATTAATAAACGAAAAAAAGAAGAGAAAGCTTTCATGTTAAAGAAGAAAAAACCTTGAGATTCCATTTCCAAAATGTTATGCCAATAGATTTATGGGTACGCCAATAGCACCAGTTCAAAAAACATTTCTATGGTCCCTTGTAGCAACTGCTATACCCTACCATTTAATTAAATAAAAGTAAAAGAAATGCTAGTGTTTGTTAGCAGCATCAAATCAAAAAATAATTGCAAATTTTTCAGAACTTTGCATCAGCTGATGGCCCATGCACTTGACTCGCACATGGTTCCGACAATTATTAGATGTCCCATTGGAAAACGCTGCATGATGAGTGTTTGCATTATTTATATTAAAAAAAAAAATTTTAAAAAAAATTTAATATATTTTTAAATAAAAAATATTATAAAAAACCACTATCAAACACTAAAATGAATGTTCATGGCTGCAAACGAACAATGAGGATACGATAGAATTGGCCAGGACCATTATCCAACCAGTTTGCCAACTGTAAGCAATTAGCGCGCACAATGTCAAAATCACAGTCATGTGAAGACCTACGTCTTCACAAAAAAACAAGTCAATGGAAAAAAGCTAGCCTTTCACTCCATATCCAGAGTTTGAAGCCTTCTTAGCAGTGACGTCTATTTAGTGCTCTTCAAACTCTGTAACAGAGGGTACAGGCAGAAAGAGATGAGGCCTAACGTAAGTATTGAATTCCTCTGGTGGCTCTCTTTAACTATCCTGCTGGTTTCTGTGATCACATCTACTTCTACAGCTGCCTTTCTTGAAAGCAACTCGAGTCCCATTTTCAATGCCACAATCGGTGAAGGTAATGAAGAGGAGTTCTCTATGGAATCTGAAGTGCATCAGAGACTACTGGCCTCTCAGGGTAATCATATTAGCTATAAGAGTTTAGAACGACAACCAATTTGCAATGCACAAATATATGGCGACTGTGCAAAACCGATCAATCCTAACACTCGGCCTTGCACTTACTACAATCGGTGCAAACGTGGTAGTTGATCGAGGAAGAGGGGACAAAGGGGTTAGTTCTTTCTCTGTCAGTCCGTCTATGTGAGCTCCACCAAGATGGGTGGATCAGTTTGCTCTACGTTTAGGGTGACCGTGTGAACCTTTCTACTTTCTTTTTACCCATGTTTCCGATGAGTACAACAATAAAATTTGAATGTACTTTATGATGATTTATAATTGAAGAAAATAGCAAGCAATTGCTTTGTCGATACGATGTCTAGTGATTGTCTTTCTCGTGAACTAATTAATGGCGAAGCTTCCTCATTAATCTATTGCAAGCTATGAAGTTGAAAACCAGATCTTGGAATGTTCACAGGTTTGCTTAAGGTGTCCTGTTTGTACAAGATAAGAACATCTGCTAGACCTGTTCATTGTAGAGGACTTGGATTTTCCTTAGGAATGAAGTAATTTCAGCATGATATTTTCAACAATGAAACTCAATTTCATTTCATTTATTATTCCAATTATTTTTCATCCACCGAGAACTCCATTCAGTCCCCCCTCATGTAGGGAAATCAAGCTTAACAGGATGATAGAAAACAAATTGCCATCTGCTGGGAAGAGAGGACAGCTTGCCTCTTCTTTACTAGTGCTATTGATTTCATTCGGCACCAAGTATGTCGAGAGGTAAATCCATTACTCTTAGATTAATGGGAAGAGAGATTTGTCATTAACCAAGTTTTGTAGTACGCGATAACTATACCAGATGAGAAGATTTTTGGTTATAAGCTCAGCCCAAAAAGGCACACTCATGAACCAAAAAGGAATAGGTCGATCCTTTGAGCCTCCTATTAGTTCCTGTGTAAAATTATATATATATAAAAACCAAAAACAAGAGTATTTTATCAGTAAGACAATATCATTGAAGAAGAATAATAGAAAGGGGTAAATGAGACTTCATGGATCTGAGGCGAGTCAAAGGGCTACTGATCATGAGGAATTAATAAGAACGATTTTTCATATTGAAGACTGAAGCAAGACCAGCCTATAATGAAGATGTGTGTGTATTGGAAAGAAGGCATCGGTGAGGATTATAGACACTGCACTTGCGACAATCATTGTAACAAGGCAGTGACCATAAGGAAAAAGAAGCTTTGCACTTTTGAAGCCTAATCTCGGAGCTGTGATTACTGCATTTGTTATGGTGAACACCAACCTGAAATACATTCAACCTCGTTAAGAATATTAATCAAATAAGAAATTAAGTGGTGTGTGTGATCTTAATCCAACAATTAAAAAGTTAAGGAAAAAAGAAAAGGCAAAATAAGTTTCATAGAAACCGAGTACTTTCAAGTCAATACTAACATCAACAAAATGGCAACTAGTGTGTTGAAATTAGACTATTCATGGCGTCTTTATTGCAGAATTCAGAACCACACAATGGAAAGCAGCCATCCAAAGCTGACCAAGTACAGCGAGCAATATGTCCCATTAGCCATATCGTCGAATTTTCTACTCCCCCGGGCTTCAAATATATTATTGGATTATTCTCAACTTGAGCAAATAAGCTACTGTATGGAGACAAAAACACCACTGATCATCTTCCCTTAAATCAAAATCTTCGCATTTAATGCATAGGTTTTCTTACTCCAACTTATTCCACAAAAGAAATAGCATAATGTCCATCTTCATCGCTCTCTACCTTCTCCCTCCCCTCCATCTCTTCCTCTATGTTACTGCTACTGAAGATTACTTGATGCCATACAGGCCCACTGATCTAATACTCCTTAACTGTGGTGCATCCTCTAATTTGTCATCTCCAGATGATCGCAGTTGGGATGGTGATTCCCAGTCTAAGTTTGCTGCCTCTAACCCCTCAGAAGCCTCATCTGTTTTTGAAGCCTCCACTCAAGACCCCTCTGTCGACCAAGTCCCATACATGACAGCCCGTATTTTTCACTCTAAATTCACTTACACATTTCCAGTCTCGCCTGGCCTAAAATTTGTGCGTCTCTACTTTTATCCAGCTTCTTCCTCAAATCTTGATATATCCACATCCTATTTCTCGCTTAGTGCCAATAACTACAAGCTACTAAACAACTTTAGTGCCTCTCTTACAGTTTCTGCTACAATACCTCCAGTGGACTACTTCACCAAAGAGTTCATCATCACCGTGTGGCCCAACCAGAAGCTTGAATTAACCTTCATTCCGTCTCCAGCATCTTTTGCCTTCATTAATGGTATCGAAATCGTTTCCATGCCAGACAGCTTCTATGCTCGTGGCAATGATAATTCACTGACCTATGTGGGCATCGCCCCCTTCTCTCTGTATAACACAACTGCGCTTGAGACAGTTTATCGACTGAATGTTGGGGGGCAAGATATCAGCAGCACAGGAGATTCGGGCATGTACAGGACATGGAATCAAGATTTAGAGTATCTCATTGGACAAGCTGGAAACAGTCCATATCTCCCAGGCGTTAAGATAAAGTACACAACCAAAACGCCAGCTTACTCCGCACCTGTTATGGTATATAGTACTATGCGTTCAATGGGTCGTGAACCACGTCTTAACATGAATTACAATCTCACATGGATCTTCCCAGTTGATGCTGGTTTCCTTTATCTCCTTAGACTCCACTTTTGTGAGACTCGAATGGAGTTTAAAAATGAAAATCAACAGGTATTTTTAATATTCATCAACAATCAAATAGCAGAGCATGATGCAGATGTGATCCATATGAGCGGTGGCAACGGCATTCCAGTTTACAAAGACTATATCGTGCTGGTCCCTCCAGGGAGCCAGAGCAAGCAGGACTTGTGGCTCCAACTACACCCTAACATGGAACTGAAACCTACTTATGCTGATGCAATCTTGAATGGCTTGGAAATATTCAAGCTGAATAAAACAGACGGAAATCTTGCAGGATTCAACCCTGACCCAACAGTGCCTCCTCCACCAGCAGAACAACATCCAGAGAGAAGAACGGGCAAAAGATCATCAATAATTATGGTTATAGGCATCGTTGGAGGTTCCATAGGTGCAGTATTTGCTTGCTCTCTTATTCTTTATTTCTTTGCTTTCAAGCAGAAGCGAGTCAAGGACCCTAGCAAGAGTGAGGAAAAATCCTCCTGGACTCTAATATCACAAACATCTAGGTCCACGACTACAATCTCTTCATCACTACCTACTGATCTTTGCCGACGGTTTACATTTTTCGAAATCAACGAAGCAACAGGAAACTTTGATGATCAAAATATTATTGGTTCAGGGGGATTTGGTACTGTGTATAAAGGATACATTGAATACGGTTTCATCGCAGTAGCCATCAAACGACTAGATTCATCATCAAAGCAAGGGACACGTGAGTTCCAGACAGAGATTGAGATGTTATCCAATCTGCGCCACCTCCATCTAGTGTCACTGATTGGATATTGTGATGATCATGGCGAGATGATCCTTGTATACGATTACATGTCAAGAGGCACTCTTAGAGAACATCTATACAAAACAAAGAGCTCTCCTCTTCCATGGAAGCAAAGGCTAGAAATATGCATTGGTGCTGCAAAAGGGTTGCATTATCTTCATTCAGGAGCAAAGCACACAATCATTCACCGTGATGTGAAGTCAACAAACATATTGTTAGATGAGAATTGGGTGGCTAAGGTTTCAGATTTTGGGCTGTCCAGATTGGGTCCCACTAGTACATCCCAAACCCATGTTAGCACTGTAGTTAGAGGTAGCTTTGGATATGTGGATCCAGAATACTACCGTAGGCAACACCTAACAGAGAAATCTGATGTTTATTCATTCGGTGTGGTTTTGTTTGAGGTGCTATGTGCAAGGCCACCAGTGATTCCAAGTTCACCGAAAGATCAAGCAAGCTTAGCTGACTGGGCAAGAAAGTGTTACCAAAGAGGAACCCTTGATCAGATCGTGGATCCACATTTAAAGGGCGAGGTTGCCCCTGTCTCTTTAAATAAGTTTGCAGAGATTGCTAATAGTTGCTTACATGGTCAAGGAATTGAACGCCCAAAAATGGGTGATGTCGTTTGGGGCCTTGAATTTGCATTGCAGCTTCAACAAACTGCTGAGAAAAATGCCAACAGTGTAGATGGGATCAATATGGAAAATAAAAGGTCATTATCACCACATCGAGATGTCATGACCACTGATGACGATGACATGTTTAGTGGAGCCGAGTCACATTCAAGGAGCACAGTTAGCACTCATGAAAGTGTCACCCAAAGTGATCCAGATCAAAGAGCAAGGGGTGTGTTTTCTGAAATAATTGACCCAAAGGCAAGATGAGATTGAAATCATTTCTCAATGTGGGCTGCTTAAAATATATGATTCGCAGCTTGCTAGCATTAGATCATGTCTATATATAAATAGTAGCTTCAATTTGTTATAAGTGTAACTGGTGCCACTGTAGAATCCTGAGCTTGTGTTTTGCATATATCCATTATATTGTTGTAGCTTGATGTTATGCAAACTTAAGGTTAGCATGCGGTCAGTCCCAAGCAACTGATGGTGTAGAAACACATTAATTCAGACTATTAAGGGTTTGCATTGCTCATAGATATTGATATTCCTCAATCGAATTTTCTGTGAAAAATCAGTGTTCCAAACACATACAGTGCCCCCAGATAAACCTTCAGAATACAATGCCTGCCAGCTCCTATTAGCATTTCCCAAATTGGATTTATCAACTTATCATTCATAGTCTCCACTAAACATAAATTTAACATGATGTATTCTAATTAGATTTTGAGCTGCTCTACGCTATTCTCATGCATTAGATTACTATTCCAAACAAACACTTACAGATTGATAATTGCACAACCAGAAAATAGAAAAATCAAGTAATAGTTATTGCTCATTCCAATATGTTTTTCATTCCATAATTCTATCACATTACAGCAACCCATGATGGGGTTGTGTTCTCTCGTACATTTTCAGGTTTTCCTACACCCTCCTCAATATTTCCGAAACTCATTTGAGTATCCTTCAGATTTTGACAATCGATATTGTCTGCCTTCCTCAGCTTTGTAGTGTTTTTCTTTTATTTTTTTCAGGAAATATAGACTTTTTATATAATCACGTCTTAAGGGTACTTTCTTTGTAAACTACCTTAGACGAAGTCCATAATATTCAATTGGATACTGCCAACGACTTTTTATTATAATCATGTCTTATGGGTACTTTCTTTGTAAACTACCTTAGACGCAGTCTATAATATTCGATTGGATACTGCCAACGACTTCAAAGTCTTTCATGAGCTGAATTGCAATAGCATCAGCTTTCACCTCATTAATTCTAATTTTTTTCTTAAACACACATCCTTCACGGCATGTTTCATAACCACATCTAATTTTGTTCTCTTCTCGTGTAGATCACTAATTAAAAATTTTGGGTTTAAATCTTCTCATTTACTGTCATTTTCATCATCCTCATCAAATTTTAATGTTTGATTCTACTCCATAAAAAAACTAAAATTTTCAAAAAAAATTGTTTCAATATCATAGTCATCCCAATCAAAAATTATTTTCTTTGTGCTTATGATTACTCTTCTCAACATACCCTAGGTTCCTTACCTCTGCCAACTAATAGGTTAATATTGCAATTTGTTTTTACATGTCTTATATCATTTGAAAATCTCTTTTTAATTTTGCAATTTGTTTTTGCATGTCTTCCATCACCATCTTTTGATCATCACTTTCTCAAGGCAAACCCCTTCATCCCCTCTTATACGAGCATGTTTTATTCTACTACTTCTTCCGGTCATGCTTATTTGAGCACATAGCAAGCAAATAACCATTGGTATCGTTAGACTCTAATATCAATTAACAAGAAACACAAACAAAAAACAATATGCTATAAAGACATAATTGAAGCCAAATAAAATTGTCTCACAAAATCCTAATTTATAATTTTATTACTGAATATTTTCTGTTCATATAGTCTTCCTCACTAAGAGATTTACAACTCTTTAAATGAACCTAAAAACTAACTTAAACAAACTAGAAAACCTGAAAATAAAAAAAGTAGAAAAATTCTAAATAAACTAGGAAAAATAAAAATATTAAACATAAAATTTAACTTCTTACACTAAATAGAAAAAAACATAAAAAATAAATAAGAAAATAAATAATTTTTCCTAAAAAATCCTCCTTGTAGAAGCTATTCATTGCTTAGTGTTAGATATTGTGAAAGGGTAAACTTTCAATAAAATTTAGTCCTTTATTTGAAGGTTTAGCTCAGTTTAGTGTTTCAAGATATGTTGTTGGGTTAGGAATGGAAAATGAGGACTTATATACAAAATATATTCTTAATCTATCACTTCAGAATTTTTAAATTGATAATAGAATTTGATGGATACAAATAAAATGAATCTAAAAAATTTCCCAAAATTGATCCAAAAAAATCCTCTAAAAGAGAAAAAAAAAACTCAAAAAACACCCAAGAAACACAAGCTCAGGCTATCACAGACCAAGAACATGGGCTCGAGCAAGTAGCCCGAGCCCATGCTCCCTGCATAGGCATATGGATGCCCAGTTCATGGGCACTACGCATTGTATTAGGCGTCTGCCAGTGCATTTACACCCATTGCACCCCAATGGGTGTACACCCATGTAGGGCGTACACCCAGCTGGTGTTAGGCATACACCCCATAGCCCTCATGGCCACACACCTTATAGCCCTTGTGGGCACAACTTGTCACATCGAGTCTAGTGTGTTTGGCTCCAGGTAGTGCTCTCGAATCCACTTTCACCTCTAATGGGCTCGCGCACCTTGCCCAAGCCCAAAACTCGTCAGAGAATTTTTTCGGACCCTATATGGGTCTCTCGGTATTTTATATTGATCAAATACGTATTATTTTGAGTAGAATACAACTCAAAATATCATAATATTAAAATTACACTTCAGTCCCTCCTCTCCACAAAAAGGATAAGATTCATGAGTTATAAATACACCATGAATCCTTCAAGTCAAAGATTCACAATATCTTCATTCTCTAATGTGTATATATTTTTAGAGTATCTCTCTCTAAAATATTATTGCACTTTCTTTCTCTATAAAGTAATTAACTTTACCATCAAAGAATCCCCACGTCCATCAAAGGGGACATTTTGCAGGTACCAACTACTGATCATCTAGCTTACCAGACATCACCAGCTGCTACCAGTTACCAACCCTTTAGGCTTTTCATATCAAGTCACCAGATACATTAACTATGAAGAATGGATCAGATTGCTTGAACTAAGAAATCAACAAATTATCCAACACATTAGTCTTATTCTTAAGCATGTTGGATTATAGGATTCATGAGAATCCATCATTACTTGCAAGCGCATGGATCCAATATAGACTTACACGGCCACCATATGTGTCCCTGAACTTAAGAATCGATGCTACATTATCTATATATGAAGGGTTTGTGTCATTGATGACTTATCTATGCAATTTATTTGTGCTTTATGTTATTTTTTTATCACTTCATTTTAGTACATACTAGTTATATGACATGTGCTTATTCGCGAGTCAAAGATTTTTATTTTCTATAAAAACATTATACATGCAGGTTTTTTAACACATTTCTGTAATTCAAAAAATTAAAGTGTAGATAAAAAAGTTTATGCATACAAGTAATCAAGTAAACCGAGAACTATATGTGCTAATAAATAAATAAAAGTTATTAACAATACCTAAAAATAAAACTTAAAAAATCAAGAGACAGGTATAGATCAAAATATTTAATCTCACAAGACAGGACATTTACACAATTATGTGTTGCTAAATTTTGTCTATTATAATGTCTTTTTATTCAATCAAACAATAATAGAAATAAACAAACACGTTAAATTGATTGAGTATATATATATATATATATATATATATATATATATATATATATATATATATATATAAAAAAAAATATAAAATATAAACAAAATAAAAAAAAATAGATGTATATATATATATATAAATTATTTTTTATTTAAAAAAACATATAAAAATAAGGATTAATTGAAATAAAAAAGGTCAAGTGTTGCTGGGTATGATCATTTCATTAGGGATCGCCCGACTGGGTCCTTTTTTTTGTTGCACTAGGAGCGAATGACATGTTGTCCACCCCTAATTTTTTTAAAAAAAATTCAGATGATGAGTCACCTGTTTAGACATGCAACGCGTTGTCTGATCTAGCCCAGATTCCAATCATTGTAGTTGTCTAAAAATCAGGGCTTAAGTTTTTACTCAAAACTCGTTTTAACCTAAAACAGCTATAAAAAACCTTAAGAACCATGACAAACCTATTCATAGCCGCAAAAAAAGCAAAAAACCTTCTGAAAAACAGAAATGAACCTGAAACAAAAAATCTGCCCGAGATCATATTTGTTTTTTCCCAAACTTTAAAGGTAAGAAAAACACCTGATATGAACTCTCTCAATTCAAAAGAGCTATTTGACACAAATATTGTCCATTTTAGTTGCCTAAATCAATTTCAACGACATGATTCTCTCTCTACTGTTGGAATCCAATGACTTCTCTCTCCACTCTCAACCAAAAACTAAAAAATAACAAAAATAAACTTTCATATCAAAATTAAATTGAAAATTATTAAGTATCGAAATTATATAATCTGTGTTTTTTTTTTTAATTTGAGGACCAAAGTGCATCATTTTCAAAACTTAAGGCATGTCACCATGTTTGATGTCTTTTTCATTTAGATCCTTCTTCTTTCAATTTCATTTTTTCATAAGAAATCAAAATCAATTGATCTTTAATTAGAACTAAATCGCTCAAAATGACGTTTAAGAACCAAATTGAAAAAACAAAAAGTTTTGTACAGTCCATCCACAGTAATATATGAGAGAATGAATAGTAAGATCATGCATGGTGAAAAACTCATACCTTTTAGTTTTATACTCAGGCCCTGTTTGGGAACGCAGTTCAAACCACGTTCCACCAAAATTGAAAGAAAAAAATTGTTTAAAATTATTTTTTTTTATGTTTTCATATCGTTTTAATGTGCTGATATCAAAAATAATTTTTAAAAAATAACAAAAATATTATGTTAATATATTTTTAAGCGAAAAACACTCTGAACCATAATCATTGTCACATTCTCAAACACACGTAACTTTAATGTTGTAGTTAGTTTATCACTTCAATAAAACAAGAGAAAGTAGAAATGTGGAGATTGTTTCAATCTTTCGAACCCAAAACGTGAGAACATTTCCAAGCATGAATCCCAAATCTCATTATCCGCTTATGTTCATTGCTCCCTGAAATAAGACGAATAAATAAATATGGATGATATGCATTGCCTTCTACATTAAGTACAAAAATCACACCGCGATTCATCAGAATCTCAGCACAACAACTGTTTGCTGCAACACAATCCAACATCACCATCTCAGCTGGAAGCACTGTAACAATTATGCAAGCAGATGCACGGCATGCGAACTGCTGCAAATAACACCTTCAGTAAACAAAAGCATCTTTGGCTAGCTTTCACTCCGAGGAAGCCTGATGTATAATGCTTTCACCATTAGAGCAATTTTCAGTAGTTGCTTTTTCTCATTGCTGATATTGCAGTAATGAGTGCTTAAATCACCAAAACCAAAATACTTTTTCTCATTGCTGATATTGCAGTAATGAGTGCTTAAATCACCAAAACCAAAATAAACACCATTTTTAAACAACCTGCAGCTTTTGCATGTAACTAGATAGCCTGATGTAAAATATTTGTTTAAAGTAAGCAACTTTCTTCTGCTTGTTTAAAAATGCCAACTCCAAAGATAACTTGATCAAGCCACCTTCAGAACCGATCGAATCTCTACCATTGATCAATAGCAGGTTCACATCTATTCATCCTTTGCACACAACCGCTCTGAATGGAGAAAAGAAAGGAATTCTCAAACTTAGCATATCGCAGACATACAAATAGATAGCAATTGCTTGAAAAACATCTTGCATAGAAAAACAAATGCAATCAACAAGCAAAATAATAATACCAGCAAGAACAAACATAGTCAAGATGACATGTGGTCTGATAGTAGATAGTAGGTCGTATATAAGACTAACTGGAAAAATTTATATAATCAAAGCCTTGAAAAATGAACTATGGTCATTACCATTGAAGTTTCAAAAACAGGAGAGGCTTCGGTCAAATATCACTAAATTGTTGGCTGACCATCCAAGTACCTTATAGGGAGCTCTCAGCCAATAAAAATCTCAATCCCTTAAAGAGTATCTCAAAAATATGCTATAATAACTGTGTAAATTAATACACAGGTGTCACCATAGATGAACAAAGAACTTTGTGACTTCAATAAATAAGCAAAAACATGAGGAAGGCCAGATGTTGACTATATAAATTAATACTTCCTCAAACCCATAATAAGTGTACTTTGGACATCACAGAATTTTTTTTTTTTTTTTTAATTGCAGAAACTTCATTCATAGCCAGTCATTACATACATGATTTTAACGGATCTAAGCATAATGTATAGTCCATAGGCCATGCCAGTCATTACAGACACTTTACCGGTGATGGTGAAACCAGTCACTTGCATTACCTTTTTATACAGCATAACATGATTTTTGTTTCACTTTCCTAGCCTTAACCAAACATGAGAAAAAATGTACAGATATTACGTGTGAGTGGAATTCCTCTTCGATTAGGAAACAAAAAAATCAAGATGTTTATATATAAAACATTTGTGTCAAATTTTAAATAAAAGTCCCAGCAAAAAACCAGAAAACAAAAGGCTATATTTTTACATTCTTTCCTCCTACTTATGAACTTGAAAATAAGGTGGACACTAAGTAAAAGAATGCTCGTATAGATGCAAAAGAGAGAAATCCCAAACATTCACAAAGGTACTACTAGTAAAAAGACAACGTAGAAAACTATGAAGCTGATTATGCTATTGAAAACAATAAAGGAGGACAAGTATTTTATTTCTTCCTAAGTGCACAACAACAATCTAATAAAGTTCGGTATGCTTGTCGCACGTCAAAATCCGCGCGGCGTCCGCTGGCGATTTTTTTTATTATTTGTGGTTTTGCTTGGTTCTTTAGAGTCGCCACCTGATATTATGGTCACTAGGAACCTATGGTCTGCGAGAGTCTGAGTAAGGGACTGGTTGTGCAAGGGGAAGACGCATCACCCCAGTGCACCCTACCTAAGGTAAGCTGCATTGTTGTTTGATTATTCTTTCTAGGTCGAGGTTCTATTCGTTGGTCTTTTCTAAGGTTCAAGGCAGATCTCCCTTCATGAGGGAGTCTCTACCTTATTGGGTTAAATCCTAACCATTCTAAAGTCTGAATTTTAAAATTGCTTTTATTTACACCTTGTATCTTTAATACCCGAGAGTGTACTTTATCGTGTAATTTTACACCCCACAAATATTAAAGTCTACATCCAAATCCTAGAAAAAAGTTGAAATAAAAGTTTTTGACATTTTGGCCAAACCCTAACAGATGATCATAAACTAGTTATGATATCCATTTTTTGGATTTTTAAAACGTGAGAAAGATGCAATTTTTTTATTTTGAAAAGAAAACATGCTTGGAAAATTCTTTAGGACTTGGCCGTATGCAATAATTTTTTTTGAATGTTTCAGAGAAAATCGGGCATTTTAATACTGGACTTGTATCTTATCATGTAAGTATACAACCCAATATTAAGCAAACTTGGTAGGAAAATATTTAAGAAAATCACAAATTTTTTAAAATGATTTTTGAAATTTTTTTGAATTTTTTTTTGAATTTTTTTTGAATTTTTTTATTTTTTTAATACATAATAATTAATTAAATTTATTAAATCTGTGGGCCGGTCCAGCCCAAACAGTTGGTCCGGTCCAGGACCCTTGGGTTGGGCCGGTCTCGGCCCAACAGGTCCTTCTCTCTTTTTTCCGGGCCGGACCAGAACCGGCCCGACTCCTTGGTCTGGGCCAGAACCGGCCCGGCCCAAGCAAGTGGCTAATTAATTAGCCGCTGCATGCAGAAACGAATTCTGCATGCAGCCACGGTGAAAGGAAAAGGAAGGCGTAGCAGGGGAGGGGCGAGTTACCTGGCGTGGAGAGAGTCGGCGGCCTAGCTGGTGGTGCACGGTGTAACTGAAGGTGGTGAGGCCGGCGGCTTGCACTGTTCACGGCTGGAAGAAGAAGGAGCAGATTCCTGCAGAGGAGAAGGAAAGCTCACGGCTGGAGCTGTTGGTGTGACTGAGGAAGGAGATGCTACTCTTGCTGCCTTTGGGAAGGAAGAGAGCTTCTGGGCAATGTGGTGGCCGCTGCCTCTGCTGTCGCCGCCTCTGCTGTCGCCGCTGCTACTGCAGTCACGGTGGCAGAGGAGAAGATTTTTACAGAGGAGAGAGAGAGAGAAGTGGTGCAACTGTCACGTGAGATGGTTTTATGGCTACTGGAGATGGGGATGATAGTGAGAAGCTAGGTGATGAAGGTGGTGGTGGCTGAAGGCCACGGTGGAGAGAGAAAGCAGAAAAAGGATTGTTTGCAGGAAAAATGAATACAGAAGGCTGGTTTTCGGCCAACTTTGAGCTCGTTTTTCTCCTCCTTCAGAGCATGAAATTTGCTCCTATTTATAGGGATACAAAGAGGGTAATCTTGTCTTCAATGTGGAAAAATTCTCAGCCCTTGATTCAACTCGAGGAATCCAAGCCGTCGGTTCAAAGTGTGCACCTCGAACTGCCAAATTTGGCAGTCCAAGGCTGCAGACTGTCCGAGGTGGCCACTTTAGGCCAATAAACGGAGCCGTTTCAAAGTTTTTCGACCCGACCGGACCATTCTCGGGGATAGAGGGGTTCCAGGTGGACATGTTGGTGCACGCTTTGTCGGATTTGGGGAACAAACGAGGCCGAAAATGCGCCTGGAAGTCTGCCACTCGGGCA
>Ga0325405_1002851_pt1 | contig 17830 bp, 7 predicted proteins | sample PopdelMetagenome_21_FD_205663 | JGI IMG/M metagenome (GOLD analysis project Ga0325405, IMG submission 205663) | Populus deltoides microbial communities from Bellville, Georgia, United States - Xylem-Control-R2 | ecosystem: Host-associated > Plants > Phyllosphere > Stem > Wood/Secondary xylem...
AATCTTAAAATCCAAAGTCACTCAAGACGGCACCTACTAGTAGTCTAGTAGTAGTCACCAGCAAGGCCGAGAAGTGAGAGTATCAGAGTATCAGATGGCGCGAGGGCTCATCCTGACAACGCAAGCGAGAGCCACCACCACTTCCTTCACAACAATACTTTCAGTTTCAAAACCCAAATGCAAAAACCCTCTTCCTTATCGTCTCCATCTACCTTCCCGTGTATCCTCAACTCGCTTCTTTTGCTGCAAATGTTCGGTTTCCCAAGACCCAATCGTCATCACCGAATACAAGCAGTCTTTCTCTCAGCGAATGGCTATGGCTGGACTCAAGCCTCACCACCGTATTGGTCAGTATTTTCTGTCCTTTCTAACCTTTTCTGTCTTGCGTTTTCAATATATATCACAAAAAAACTCAAGCTAAATTATTTGCTACTCGGTTTTTTTTTTTTTTGAGATATATACTTTGGCTTCTTCAAGTCAGCATAGATATGTATGGCTTGTGCAACATTTCAAAATTTAGCTTATCTAATGTAAAAATAAAGGTAGAGGATTTAAAATTTATTTTCTTCCTTTGCTGGATTCCTTTTAAACCATTCTCGACTACAGAAACTAACGGAGAAAGATTGGTGTTTTTGTTTGTTTCGATTTTCAGCTATAGGAGTATCCGGTGGCCCTGATAGCATGGCACTTTGTTTCCTAACTGCTGGTTGGAAAACTGATGGTGCTAATGCTAATGCTGTTGGCAAAAGTGATGATGGTTTTATTAATGGGATTTTGGGGGTAATTGTTGACCATGGGCTGCGAGAAGAGAGTAATGAGGAGGCACATATTGTTTCTAGTCGAGTTACTGAAATGGGTATACTTTCAAATTCTGATCTTTTACTATGCCATGTGTTTGAGTTAGTGACTTCAGTTCTAACACAAACTTCGTTTAGGAATCAGATGTGAGATTGCAAAGTGTAGTTGGTTGGATGGGAAGCCTAAACAAGGTCACTTGTTAGAAGAGGCTCGAGAGAAGAGGTTAGTAGATTTTCATTTGAAGTTTGGACCCTAACTTAGGGGACTTGTGGCTAGGGCCATTCATTCTTCACATATGGATATCAACAATTTACGTTTTATTTGCCCTTGTGCTTGAACTTCAGGTATGAAGTGTTCCAAAATGTTTGCACTAAACATCAGATTGAAGTGTTGCTTATTGCACATCATGCGGATGACCAGGTTTGGACTGTTGCTTGTCAACTCTCTCTCTACATGTCTCTTTATCTCAACATGCACACATCTTAATTTCATATATTAAATGTTATTGATAGTCAAGTCAAAATCAGAGAGTAATCATAAGATCATGGTAATGATTGTGTTATGGTTGCATCTTCCAGTTGATTCTACTTGGAGTTCTTTTTACAAACTCTAGATATATACTGAGATGTGAGAAATGCAGGCCGAGTTGTTCATTCTTAGACTATCTCGCAACAGTGGCGTGCTTGGACTTGCTGGCATGGCATTTACTTCGCAAATGTTCTCCAAAAGCACCCATCTTTACCGTGAAGGTTCAAAGAACAAAGGGATACTAATAGTGAGACCACTCTTGCATTTTTCTAAAGAAATTTTGTACAAGGTCAGTGCAAAAGAACACATGCTGTGGAAATACATTAATCCTTGGGTTTATGGTAAATTTTGTCCTTTGAGGCTATTCTTTTCCTTGTACATCTTAACACCACTAACCTCTATTTTCTACTTTTCAGATATGTCAAGAGTCTGGCCAGGACTGGGTGGAAGATCCAACAAATCAAAACACAGTATTTGCTCGGAATAGGATTCGAATGTCATTAGGAAATTTGTCATCATGTGAGTTGTAGATTTGACATTCCAAAGTTGGATAGGGCTTTTCCATATACAACATTGATGTTATCTGGAATCTAGAATTTTTACTATATAACTGTTTTCTCACAAAGAATACTGAAAGGCTTGAGTCAGTCTGTGCTTTGCATTATCAGCTAATGTCATGATAATGCTATATGCACTGTATTAACCTTCTCAAACAACTAGCTCTTACATTTCAGATACCTTCCAGTCTGAACTACAAGGTGTTATTTCTGCCTGTCGAAGAACTCGTGCATATGTTGACCAAATTTGTAATAATTTGATAAATCAGGCTGTGACCATCGTAGATGTAAGTTTGCTTTTGTCTTTTAGACATCTTTTAATGTCTTTAGTTCCTAATTTTACTTTAGCTTGCATATTTTTGCAGAACTTGGTTTGTATGTTTCATTGCAGTTATAAAATTATTCACTATTCTTCTTACCTTTTTTCCTTTTTTGTTGTTGTTGGTTGGGGCATTGTGATTATTGTTTCAGCAGCATGGGTATGCCATCGTCGATTTAGAGATTCTTAATCCATCAAAAGTTACAGATATATGCCTGTCAAAGTTTGTTGCGTTGATCTTGCAGGTATTAATCAATATTAGTTGATGTTTTTACACCTTGATCATTTTCCTCAAGGACTTCTATGATATAAAATTGTTTGGATGCTCCTTGTAACAATTTTTATCTGAATCTATCAGTATGTCTCTCAGAGGAACAGACCCATAAGAGGAAGTACTTCAAAATTGTTGTTACACTACATTCGCACTGTCCCATGCAAGGTACTGTTAGTTTCTGCACTCTTGTGCTTGTTTTCTTATGTAATTATCTATTGGCTTTGTTATGTAACATTTGAGGAAGCACTGGTGTTTTCTCTCTTCAATTTTTTTCCTCAAGTCAAACATTTGCATTTAACATCTATATTCTAACAATATAAGAAAGCTGACACATTTCGTGCATGATGGTTTAATATTTCAATATAAAGTCATGTTAAGGATTTTACTAGAGTAGTTCCCTTCTACTTTGCTCTAGAATTCATTTCAAATTAACAAAACAACTAAATAGCGTGGGTCGCTTTAATTGTTCATATGAATAGTCAATTGTGTTCATATTTTTTTTTAATCGCTTTATAGCATCTTTTTCCCATAGTTAAGTTGGTTAGCACGTGGGTTCGAGCTCTAGGCATGCTGGAAATAACACTCTTTTATTCGACAAACTACTTGCCGTTTCTTTTTTTTTTTTTTAAAAAAAGGCAAATGACAGGTTGTCTGTTGAATAAAATAGTGTTATTTCACTGTTTATATGAATAGTTAAACCAGTCTTGTGCACTTAGGCTTTTTTTTATTGACCTTTTGGGTTTTTCTTACCCTTTGTTTTTTTATCTTTTTTTTTTTCCTATTTCCATCTCTTAATGTTGGGTTTTTATTGAGTTTTATCCTATAGTATTGGATTGATTGTAAATCTGTTTTTGTATTTTTTATCATATACTAACATAGAAAAATTAATTCAACATAACCCGTGTTGTCGGTTTGACTAGGGTTAACATGGGATGTTTCTTCTGTTTTTCTTTGGACCTATCTAGTCTACAAAGTCACGTCAAGATAACTCCCACACTATTTAATTTAAAACTTAGAAAAATAAAAGAGTTAGGTTGGGAGTACTATTGTACCAAGTTGGTGGACAATGTCGAAAAGTTTTCTAAGGTTTAGATATTATTTTTTTACGCTCAATTTTTTTTTGGTCCAAGCCGCAAGATAGCGCGGGAAATAACCTAGCTTATGCTAAAATTCAATTATCTGATTCTCCCAGGACAGCTTTGGATTTTGAATTGGAAAAGTAACTTTATTGAGCAAATATTTTTTTTTGGAATCCCTTTGAAAAGGGAGGATACTTGTGAAATCATTGTGTGTAATTTCCTTTATTATCTATGTATTTTGATATTTATGTTTCCATCATTAGATTGATGTTGCATGCTGGAGTGTTGACTATGTATAATTCCAAGAATCTTCCAAATTTTTTTTATTAATATTTGTTATTTTGTTGATTCAGAAATATTTTTGACAATCCTGCAGACCTCCTTTACAGCTGCTGGATGTTACCTTTGTCCAGCTCCTCGGTCTAGGGGGACAAAAATCCTTGTTTGTTGTTCTGTTGATTGTCCTCTGAATTCAAAAATGGAATTGAGTTACCCATTTTTAAATGGAGAACAAAAGCAGTATTTCCGAAATGAGTTGGAGCAAATTATAGCAGATGGAAAATCATATTCAAATCGTTTTGTTCCAGATTCATCAGATGTGCATTTTTTAGATGCATCTGAATCAGTCATAAGTGAAGCCAAAACACTCAACATTATCAGTGAGTCAACCTATAGAGACATTCTTTTACTGAAGAGGGATGAAATCAAACATTTCAAGCTTAAAGCTGAAGATAAGGTGGACTATAAGTCAAAAAATAAGGTTGAATCTATCATTGCATCCCCAAGTGAACTACTTCAGCCTGGAAAAGCATGTTATTTCATGAACAGGTTCTGGATCACATGGAAACTGAGCAAACATGTTTCTGTCGGTGAAGGGACAGAAAATTGTGTTGCGGATTTAGGAGGGGAAAGTCAGGAATGCCATAGCTGTTCTTGTGGGATTGGCCATGACAAGGTTGCTGAGGTGCGGCGCATGAGCGAATCTGATTGGCTTTATCTTGCTAAGTTGTCAAAGTGCCCAAGTTTGGATAACTTACAACAGCAAAAAGTTCTTTCATCCAGTACAATGGAGCAAATATCAGAGAAGAGAAGCCTGCATTTGGAAAATCTGGAGCTATCAGCACAAAAAGCTCTTGAAGTGTTGAAATCGATACCAGTTGCTGCTAGGAGAAGCCTCCCAGTCCTAGTCAATCATCAAGGACTGTTACTTAGCATCCCGGTAACTTAACCTCTTTTCTGATTCTCCTTCATGTTGATGCATTTCATGAACAATTATGTGATTGATTCACCTGCGCAATACACTTTCTTTAGTTCATTCTTAGTTATTTTCTTTAACTATGCGTGCTGTGATTGTTGCATCTTCCTTCCATTTTGTTGTGTGCTTATGATTGGCAGTTGTTCCTTCTGATACCATATTTTTATTGTTTCAGAGTATTGGCTTCAAGCACTGCCCTTGTTTGATGGTGTCTTGCGAATTCAAGCCAACAGTGCCACTTGGGGGAGGTCACAGCACATTCATGTAATCTTGAGTCATTAATATGTTGTCAGGACCATTCTAATGAACCTTTTATTACAAAAATCAAGCTGCTACGTAACAGAGCATTGGAGGTTATTTTCAAGCACATATACAGGGAGGGCAATACCTGTGCCGATTGGCTTGCCAAGTCCGAGTTTGCATAGCTCATGGGTTAAGATGGTACGAGGTTACCTCGGCATGGATGCCACCTAAAGATTTTAGAACCTTTGTTGGGTGATTGTATGTGACTTTCTACCCCCATGAGCCTCAATTTTGTCCCTAATTTTGTCCCTATTTGTAGTTTGAGATTTCCAATATTACCCTTTTAATTTTCTGAAAGTTTCAATATTATTCCTAACCATTAAGTAACCCACCTTTTAAATTTGGTTGTAAAGTTTTTATTAAAAAAAAAAAACTAAAAGTGGAAGGAAAGTGACACAAATTACTATTTATTGTAATAGTATTATTACTGCTAATTAGCTATTAAAACTTTGAACAACACTTTGAACTATGTATTGGGGATAAGATGGTTTTTTTACTATGATATAATTGTTTTTTCTAAATTATATAAGGTTAGTTTGATAATTTTTTTTAATGTACAATAAAATTACTCATTTAACCTTATAATTGAATAATCTAATGCATACCGAAGGATATTTTTGTATTTTTAATTTTTTTTAGAATAATTTAATTATTTTAATGCCTTTAAAAACAATCAATAAATAGAACTTTCATCTAAGGGTTTTTTTATGTCATTTATTGTAATTTTTAGTTATTTTATATTGTTTTTATTGTAATTTTCAAGGATACTTAGAGATATTGTTGTAAAATATATTTATTAAATATAAGCTTAAAAAAAAACTTATAGTGTGTGCGTGGATGGTCCCCGTGTTGTTAAGGCGGCGTGTGAGGGGTCGTTCAATCATTAAACATCGTTTTCTAGGGTGGTGTTTGAAAGATATTGACATCTTTTACTCGGTTGTACAATGTATTTTTCAAGATTCATGGTGGTTTATTGTTGGTGTTTATATTTTTTCTTTTTTCCTTCATCTTTCCTCCTTGAGTTTTGCGCTAGCCTATACAAAATTTCAGAACACCTTTTTCAATTCTTTTTGATTATTATTTCCTTTTATTTTAGAGTAAGCTATAAAATTATAAATGCCTTTCAATTTCATCTTCTATTATTTTTTTAATTTATAAATAATCTATCAAATTATAATTTTTTTACCCCTTGACATCTTTAAATATATAAATAGTTTATTAAATTATATATATATATATATATATATATATATTTTTAATTTCACCTCTTATGATTTTTTTTTAATTTATCAATTTTTTTATCTTTAAAATTTGACAATCATTCTTTTAATTTTGTTTATTTTATTTAGGATTATTTTTTTTAATTGCACCATTCTTGAGTTTTTTCTATCAAATTTTATCTTCATTATTTTTGTTGCTTTTGCAAGTTTTTTCTTTGAAGTATGTTTTTTCCGATCTCATCCTTCAAAATTATATTGGTTGAAAATTAGATTTCTTAATTGAATATGGGTCAAAGATTTCATGGATTGTGAATTTTAGAAATCAGAGCAGGTTTAAGAGGTTCGCCGGGTTTGCTTGGTTTTTTTTTCTTTTATCTTTTATTTTTTATTTTTTTAATTCTTTTTTATTATTTTTTACGGTTTGATTCTATTGGGTTAGCCCTCAACAATTTCTTTCTACTTCACCTCTATATTTTTTTAATCTATAAATAATCTATCAAATAACAAATGTTTTTCAATTTTAGCCCTTATGACTTTTAATCTTTTAAATTCAGTTCTCGTTCTTTTAATTGCAATTTATTTTGTTTGGAATTTTTTTTTAAAATTCAATTTCATCCTTCTTTGGTTTTTTCTGTCAAATTTTTATCCTCATTCTTTTTGTTGTTTTTTTCTTTTGCAAGTTTTTTTACTAATATTTTTTCTGTGATTTTATTCTTTAAAATTAAATTTGTTGAGAGATAAGTTTCTTGATTGAATCCAGGTTCGGGATTTCACAAGTTGCAGGTTTTAAAAATTAGACTAGGTTTAGGAGGTTTACCTAGATTTGCTTGGTTTTTTTCCCTTTTTTTTGAGCTTATTTTTAATCCTTTTTTTTTTCTTATTTATTTTTAGGTTTGATTTTATTGGGTAGCCCTCTATAATATTTTTCAATTTCACCAAAATCATTTTCTAATCTATAAATAATCTATCAAATTACAAATGTTTTGCAATTTCATCCCTTATGATTTTTTTATCTTTCAAATTTGGTACTCATTCTTTTAATTGCTATTTATTTTGCTTGAAATTATTTTTTTTTCAAATTTCATCCTCCGTGGTTGTTTTTCTTTCAAATTCTATCCCTAATTTTTTTTCATTTTGCAAGTTTTTTCATTAATGTTTTTTCAACGATTTTATCATTCAAAATTAAATTGGTTAATAGTTAAGCTTCTTAATATAATTAGGTCTAGGATTTAACGAGTTGCAAGTTTTTAAAATTAAATCAGGTTTAGAAGGTTCGCCTGTGCTTTCTTGGTGTTTTCCCCTTTTGTTTTAAACTGATTTTTTTTTAAGTTTTACTTTTTTTTTTGCAGTTTTCTTTTTATTAGGTTAGCATTGAGTTACTTGACAATCCGGATAGACTTATGTATGGTTTTTTTTTAATTTTTTTTCATTAGTTTATTTATGGTTGTTTTTTTATATTATTTAAATTACCATTTGAATCAATGTTTTGAGACTTTGATTTATTTTAGTCTAGCACTTTTTTTATGAAAAGTTTTTTGCAGACAACATATCTAGTATTATCTATAACTAGAAGATTTGGGGTTTCATCAGCTCCCTCATTTTTCATATTCTCTCTCTCTTTCTCACTCTCTAATTCTATCTTTCATTTTTTTTAGATTGAATTCCTTATTTTTTTAATTTCATTTTTCATCATTTAATAAATTTTGAATTGATGTTTATAATTTGTTTCAATTTGCATTATATGAGGTTATTACAGTCTCAAACAAAAATCTCAATATTTGACCGATGCTTAATTTTACGAGTTTCTATTTTTTTTTATCATAGTTTTTTTTTTTAAAAAAACAAAGTTGTTAAATCTAGTAAAACTCATGATTCAGGTCACGAGTTTGATGAGTTAAGTTGCAATGCCCGAGTTGATCTAATATAATATCGTCTTAATATTAAAAAAAATATCATTTTAATTTTTTTAAGTCAAACCACATTTTTTATTGGTTATCTACTTGTCTTTGGATACTAGGTTGTATTGAAGTAACTTTTACATTGATTAATTTTAAATCCAAGTTTAATAAGAAATCAGTTCGGAAGATTTCATGGTTAACCTATTAGAACTACAACTTGTACTTTTTTGTATATTAAAAAAAATTAATCTGCCACTATATTTCTAAATGTTTTTGTAACATATTATAACATATATGTGAATATAAGAGGATAAAAAAAGGAGAGAAGTGAGAAATAATAAAATAAAAAAATGAAAAAGTTCAGCTTTTTGTTGGTTAGTTAGTTAGTAGTAAAGGGTAAACCTGGAATAATATAAAAACTGAGTAATATTGGAAATTTTTATCTATTTTCAGTTGAAGAAGAGAGACCAATTTTACTGCATAAACGCATATCTTTGACTATGGTATAGCAGAAATTCCATTTTAGTTCTCGGGGATTTGAATAATAGAACCATCTGCCGGTTCTGAGGCATCTGATCCTTTCGTTTTATAGTTCAATAATCAGTATGAAGTCAACATGCGAGGGAAGAAGGTGAGACGAGAAGAGGGTTATTAATGACATAATTTGTGTAGCCGCTGGTGGTGGTGGTGAGTCGGTGATACTAATGCGGTGTGGGAAACTCAACCGATTTGCAGCTGGCTTTTGTTACAAGGGGAAACCAGTAACACTCACTTTGCATAATCAAATCCTTGTGACAATTGTTGCATCAATCGCTTATAAGTCCAGATATTGCATTGCTGACAGTTTCCAAGTTCTTATGACAGAAAAAACACAATAATCAGAAACCAATATTGGCAACCCAACAGCAGTTGCAGCCAGTTTAGAAGATTTGAAAAACGCCATTCCAAAACTCGGGCTTGGTTTTGTTTCCATTGCATTAGGGGTAAAAATTGATCCAGCCCTCACAATTACAACCAATCGATCCAGTCTCAAATCCTAACTTCTAAAGTTTCAAATGGACACTTTGTGGTTGATTGTAAAATTCTCATTTGATGTTACACATGTATTTTGTTGCAATTTACCAATATGATCACTGATGAGAGACGATACAAGTAGGGGGTAACTAAGTAAGACAGTATAGTCAGACCTCACCTCCTCGTTCCTTCAAAGGCTGAAAAGATGTGAACCACTGCTTCCATGGAGCATCCTTTTGCTGCTCAATCCAGGATAAGAAAGCACTGTCTATCAAGCAGAACACATTGACGTAGAGGAGTTGGTACCTGACAGGCACATACCGAAAATTCACAACTTGAAATATTGGCCACACGCCACCCTCCAAGATCAAGGCTGGGAGGAAGTCCCTCTTCACATCTTCCTTCACCTGAGCAACATTCTTGCCCGTGGAAAAACCCATGTAAGTGAAGAACACAAACAAATCGAAGGGCCCAAAAATTATGCCATCAGCAGCCACTTTAGTGGCGACAAATCGAGGTGACTTTGGTTGCAGTAGAAATCTCAGCCTTATAAACCTGTCTAAGCCTTCATACCTAGAAAAAAGTTTCGTACATGTAAAACACAAGATTTGATCCTCTGATACTTGTGCATGGTGATTCTGGCAGTTTCATTTTTGTTTTGAAGTTAGCTTTCCAGTTAAAAGATAAAATCCAGTTTCAAACAACCATGTGATGATTCAATAACATTTTCCATGCCTATACTGTCTACAGTCGACCTAGGTGAAACCATTTATTCACATGAGCTCAGAAGGCTGTCTTTGGTAGCTGAAAAACTATGCAGTAGCCCGAAAGGATCCAACTAAAATGACCAAAGGAAATAGTAAGATGAAAAGGACGAACCAGAAATGGCCAACAGGACCAACAAAGCCAAAGCCAAACATGCTTGTGATAGCTACACGTTTCCAATTGATTTTAAATTCTGCACCCTCATTCTGCTACATGAAACAAAAAATATAGTCAGTTCAAACAAATGATTGCAACAGACACGCACACATGCACACACACAAACATATAACCAGCTTCAGAGAAGATGATAATTCAGTTAAATTTAGAAACCATCATGCTAATTCTGCAAAAGTACCGATTGAAATCGAAAGATACTGAAGAAGGTCAAATATACACGGTACAAAAACTAGAATTTTAGAAACAAAACAATCATGATCAAGCATATTTCCCTCAATCAAAATCTCGATTTGATCAATTTTAATGTGCAATCCTTTGGCCATATTGATCAGAATATCTGAAATCAGGGTTTGGCACATTTACTCTTGTCACTGACTAGAATTAAGGATGTTAATGCATTCAGTTATTGTTTCTTTACGTAATGTGATTGATTCAAAATAATGCAACATAATTTCACACTTGAACAAGAAAGTGAACTATCCCTTGAATGCAACAATGGCCATCAAGTCAACAGCCACGATTGTGGTTGATTGAAAATAATTCAACAGAATTTCACACTTAAAAAGGAAAGTGAACTATCCCTTAAACGCAACAATGGCCAACAACAAGTCAACAACCACTAAGCCTCAATCCCTAGATGGATCCTAAATAAATGGCATCTGAAAAAAGAAGGCTCCATTGGAATGTGGAATCCGAATAAAGGAGAAAACTAGCCACATTCTTGAAATAAATAACAAGCAAGAGGTCAGTCCAATCCACAATAGTAAAGCAGCTGCCTTCATAAAACCAATACAGATAAAAGCAGGCACCAGCTAAGCAGCAAAAAAGACATCCAAAGATCGTCAAATTGATGCCTCAGTATTTTAAGAATCCATAAACAAAGCTGACATAGTTGAGAAAAAAACACAATTCACAGATAGATACCCAGATGACAAATCAAGAAAAGGAAATATCAATTATAAAAAATAGATAAAAACCCAATTCGCAAGGAAGTTACAGATTTTGGAAGAAGGCTGGTGGCCGTAGAGTGAGTGATGTATTGAGCACCAATGTCACCAATGCCCCAAAGGGTTCCAGAACTGACAATTTGGGTCTTCACTGGATGAGAAGATAGACAGTGTTGGTACCATTTCCATGCCTTCAGCATCTTTTTATCAAGGAAAGCGAGAGAGGTGGGGAAGAGAAGTATAGATTTTAGAAAGCCATGACCTGTGGATGTCCAGCTTGCCAGAAGCTCTGACTTCGACACATCTCCTCGATTTTATATACATCATCAACACTGTATCTCTACTGACTGCTTTAAAACGAATAATTATCATTATTTATTTTTAATCGTAATTTACTATCATTATTAAAATTAGACCCGTTTGTTTACTGGAAAGTAATTTTTTTTGAAAAGTGAATTTCGAAAAAAGTAAATTTTGAAAAAGTGAATTCCGGAAAAGTATTTTCCGATGTTTGGTAGTGTAATGGAAAATAAGTTGGAAAACACTTTCCAGTGTTTGGTTATGTCATGGAAAATGAGTTGGACAATAACTTATTAATGTTTTATTTTTCTCAAGTTTATTAAAATAATGAGGAACAAATCTTACAAATTAAAAAGTTGAATGAGAATGAAATTGAAAAAAAAAAAATTTCATAAATTATCTCAAATAAAATAAATAATAATTAAAATAATAGAGATCAAATCTAAAAAATTAAAAAAAATAAAAGGTGAAGAAATTAAAATAATAATAATTAACATTTCATAAATTATTTCAAATAAAATAAGTAACAATCAAAAGAATGAGGAACAAATTTGATAGATAAAAAATTTCAATAAAACAAATGATAAGGAAAAAGCAAATAGCAATTATAAAAATAAGGACCAAAATTAATATAAAAATTAAATTTTAAGAGATGAAATTGAAAAATAAATATTCAAAACAAATTATATATAACAATCAAAAGTTTGAGGATCAAATTTGATATAATCAGCAAATAATGATATTTCTAAATTTTTCACAACTTCTGGAAAGTGTTTTCCGCCCAAATTTTTCAGGAAAACACTTTACTAAAAACCAAGCCAAATTTTCCTTTGATTGGAAAGTGTTTTCCGTTGACCAACTTTTCTAATGGCAAATAAACACAAGAAAGTTTGGAAAGTGGTTTTCCGGAAACCACTTTCCGAAAAACAAACACAGCCAAAAGGGAAAACACTTTCCTGGAAACCAAACCAAATTTTTCTTTGATTGGAAAGTGTTTTTCGTTGACTGGAAAGTGTTTTCCGTTGACCAACTTTTCTAATGACAAACAAACACAGGAAAGTTTGGAAAGTAGTTTTCTGGAAAGTGAATTCCAGAAAACAAACAAGTCCTAAAAGAAACCGTTTTACTTAACCTTATTAGATAAACACTTTTTTAAAATAAATAAATAAAAAAAGATAAAATACAATTGGTAAAGCGTGATGCCGCCTGACAATTTAGAATGTGTTCTTATAAGATGAAAATTTCACTTGATCTGCTCATTTTCTATTCAATTTTACCATGTTAACTCGGATGAAGGGGAAATTTATTTTGGTTTTGTGTGGGGCAAGTGAATTGTTCATCCAACCCGTCACTCAATCCAATATTTTTTTTTATTTTTTTATCTAATTATTTTTGCTATATATATGATTTTACAAGAATTGTATATAGAATGATGCTCTACTTCTCTGAAAAATTAGTCATAAAAAATAAACTGAAAGTTCATGTTCAAAGAACTAGAAAAACAGTTTTTACAATTTTCATATAAAATAAACTAAAATGATAAGTAATACTATATTCTTTACACACACACACACAAATACTTTTATTAATATGAAACATTATAATAATTTTAATTTTATATTTATTAAATTAAAAAAATATTTTCATTATAAATTTAATATATTTTCTCTGGAGTTAATATAGTTTTTTCATGAATGCCAAAAATATAAACCAATATTTAATATTTAGATCATCTCATATACAAAAAAATTAGACTTGTTATTTTTTTATGAAAATCATTATAACCTTGTCATATTTCTTATTTTTTAGGTAAAAAACTCCTTTACATTTTTGATAAATAATTTTTTTTTCAATTTTTCATTAAAAAAACTAAAAAATGAAGAAGAAAACTAGAAATAAAGATGGAAATAGTTTTCTATGAATAACCAAGCCTTTAGATTTTGAAATTTATTTTGGTTTTATTTAGATATTTTATGTTATGATGTTGTGATTTGTGGATGACAGTTTATTAACTTTATTTCTTTTATTTCTTTTTATTTTTTTTTATGTGAATTCTATGATGATTTTCTTAAAAAATTTTAAAGTTTTAGTATATATATATAGAATGGATATCTAGTGGATGGATAAAGCTCAGTAACTAACCAAATCATCAAATTAGATATAGAGGATGATGTTGGGTTTTTTTGAAAAGCAAAAATAATAAATTTTAAATTTTTTAGGATTTTAAAAAATTTTATTAGATAAATTTAGAATCGTTTAGGGTTTATCCAAAAATTACCTGAAAATTAAATGTTTATTTGGCTTTGAATATTTGCTTCAAGATTAAGTTATTGCAAACCACAAGTTATCCAAATATCCGGTTTTTAACTGTAATACACATGAACTACAAGTGAGAAATCTCTTATACCCTTTTAGGAGATAGAGATTATTATAGCTTTGAATATTATCTCTTTTCTTTTGTGTTTTAGATATTTATATATTGCACTCTATTCACTTAAAAAAAAATGCATAACATTTTATTTATAAGAAACCTAAAACCCTATAAATAGTAAAATAATAATTTACCTCTTAAATAATATCACATTATTATTTTAGAATAATCTTAGAAATTATTCAATCAAACCCTTACCTGATTGTTTTTAAATCTAAAATTGTAATCCCTATATTAATTATATTTTAGTCCTCAATTTTTAAAATTTATTAACAATCAAGTCACACTTGATTAATCATCTCATTTTAATTTCTGACCAATATTTCTTATGTATGTGACCTATTAGGTTCCTTAATAATTTGGTCCAAATATAAATAATAATTTTAAATAAAATAAGATTAAATAAATTAAACAATTTAATTTATTATCAACTCAATAATTTATTGATTTATATTTGAAGATCAATTACAATATTTAGCAACATGTCATGATTTTCTAAATATTAGAAAAATCATAAGTGATTTGACTTAATCTTTAGTGACTAGTTTCTCAGTGTAATTATTATCCCTCCATCAAGATTATACTGATTTACATATTATAGCATGAAGTATGTTTGATTTATTAAATCATGTTAGTTGTCAATATTATAGTAATTAATTCTTTGAATAAGATTTTGAAACTCTTTTCAAAACCCATTTCACCTTGACCAAAGATTTCACAATTAATACTATTTAAAAACAGATGAAATATTTTTTAAAATTCATCTAGGGTGATAAATCCTCTCTTGATTATTCAAATATCTTCATATAGTTTATATCCAATATTTGCTTGTTTGTTACCCTTGATTAGAACAATGTGTAGTCATGATCAAAACTAACATTTTTTGTATAAGATAACTTAATGATCTCAAGTTTAAGGATCACTTACACAACTATCACATGAGCTTTTAAATAGACATGAGTGATCTTTACATATGGAATTCTCTTGCGGGTCAGTTTAGTGTATATGTTATTTTACAAGTACCTACATATTAGTTTCATGTATCTCTTATACCTTAATTTATGAGAGTAACTACTTCTTTTCATAAAAAAAGAAACATAATATGCATCAGTTTTAACAGCTATAATTAATATCCAATCTTAATAGAATATTGACTAATAACATTTAGGAATAATGCTTTGATGCAATAAAAATCTCATAAGTATAACAACGTTTATAATTCATATACAAAGTATTTTTATTCCATAAATTTTATCTTTACTTTATATTCATTAATTAAATATAATTGAATATTAAATATAAAAGGCTTTATTAATAATAAATATATTTTACATAAATAAAATCAATACTACATATAACCAACCGATTGACTACAAGGCATATTCATTAACAATGTTTGTTTTTGCAGTTTAACCTGCTTTTTAAAGTGTTTTTCAAACTGTTTTTCGCCTGAAAAAACATAGAATGATTTTTTTATGTGATTTTCAATGATTTTAATGTGCTATTATAAAAAAAAAAAATTTTTAAAAAAAATTTTATAAAAATATATAACATTACCAAAAAAACACTAAAACTCAACCTGCCCCAAGACATTGCTATCCTTGGACTTCTGCTATATATTTATCGTCGGTTTGTCTCATAGAGAAGAAGAATAGAAAGGTAGTGGTTGTTGGCGTTTGGTGGATCTTATCTGATGTTCTATAAGTAATTTTTGTGACACTTGGGAAGGTGTATTTAGTCCCCAACAAGCGTAACGTGATGGTAAAGGGTTTGAGATCTGCATAGCAGGTCTCGAGTTCGAGTCAGGGCGTGCATCTCTTGTAAGAGCCTGGGACAGCTGGGGTTTTACTCCCTCATCTGGACCCACAAAGTACGCTTTCCGGGGATGAGGTTTCCTCTAATCCCAAAAAAAAAGGTATTTGCTACAGTAACCTAAGGTTATTTAATTGTAATAAATTCGAGCATAGTTATCTTTCGAATCAAGGGAAAGAATAGCAATCCTTTAAATAACAAATAAATAATAAGTATTTTTCTTCTAGCAGTAAGTATTATATTTTCTCAAAAAATATTCCAGAGTTTAGAAGTATGACCATTATAAAAACAACAGGTACATATTGTATTTTTTAAGACTTAATAAATATAATATTTAATAAATACTAGCAGTATTTTTTTCTCTCGTCATTATCTTGTAAGAGACATTTGTATTGTGTCTAAAGGTGCTGTTTGGTTACTATACCATAGAGACAAAAATATATTTAATTAAAAAAATAAAAATAAAAATAAATATATTCTTGAAGTAATTTTGAAGTAAATTTTGTACTTTCAAAATAAAAGATAGAGAGAACATGTTTTTACAAATAATATTTATTATTTTTTATTTCTAAAATATCAATGACATAAATTCTTAATTCCACCACAATTATTTAACTAAGATATGTAAATATAAAAATTATTATTATTATAATTTTAAGTCGATTAATTTTTTTATTTATAAAATATATTAAAATGATATCATTTTAACAAAATAAAAAATCAACTAATTTTGACCGTGTGTTATCTTGGATTGCAAGTTTACCTAGTTTTTTTATTGGGTTAAGCCCATTCAATCTTTCCTTTGTTTTTTTTAAACCGGACTAGTCTAGGTTTTATAGTTAGGGTTATTATACTATTTTTATTATTATTATTTTCAATATTTAATATAAACTAAGGTAGAAAAATAATATTTATTTTCTAAAATATATAAATTTGAGAATAATATATATTAAAGGTAAAATAGATTTTATATATATATATATATATATATATATATATATATTTTATCTACTATTAACTAAATAAAATACAATGGCAATAACTTTACTTTGTAATTCACTACCGATCATAATTTTATCTTTATATCTTTTATCTTATACATTTTTTCTATCTTTATTATTTTATTTTTATTTTATCTCAGGATAATTTCCAAACACTACCTGAAATATATATAAATTTGTTTTTAAAAGAATATATTTATACATGCAATAAAAACTTAAATTAATGTAAATTATTATTTTTAATTCATATCCAGAAACAAAAACTAATTCTAAATTGGAGGTATCAATGTATTAAAATTTAAGTAATCAGAGCAAATAATTTTTATATAATAAAACATTTATAAATCATTTCATTAGGTACATAGCGCAAGATTTATAGACGTGTTACTATATGTTCACTTTGATAAAAGGTAAAGCGACTGGTACTTTAATAACAATGGGTAGTTTTCCTTTTTAAATAATTCGATTAAGGATAATTTTACTATATTGGTTGTGAATTTTTATTTTACGTTTAATGAAGTAAAATTACATTTTAAAAATTAAATTAACTTTTTTGTTTTTGTAAAAAATATTATAGTTAATACAATTTAACAAAATGTTCTTTATGCAATTATACTACTAATAGGATTTCTAATTCGATCCCAGAAAATATATTTATTAAAAGAAGCAGCCACAAATCCCGAACAAAACTAGTTTTAATTTTTAAAAAGATATAAGGATATCCGGATAAAAAACAAAATACTAATATGATTTCTTTAATGTCCTTAACTAATTAGTTTTAGTTTTAGAGATGTAAACCAACTATTATTACTATAATAATAGAATTTACTAATATTTAGGTAATATTGCAGAGCCTATTGTTAACGTTATTAGTACTAGTACTGTTATGAACATAACAATAATTATAATTGTTTTATTCATGGTAAAAAAACATTTTTACTATGGTCAAAATACATTTAAAGAGTATAATAAAATAGTTTTAATTTAACTCAAATCAAGTATTATTTTAATAAAAAATATTTTTTTAGTATTAAAAATAAATTAACAATTATATAGTGTAGACAATTCAAAAGACTTGTTGACATGGGTGTCAAAATACATTCACATGGCATGGCATGCTGACATATATGTCAAGAGTGGATGAAATTTTCA
>Ga0325405_1002854_pt1 | contig 17827 bp, 14 predicted proteins | sample PopdelMetagenome_21_FD_205663 | JGI IMG/M metagenome (GOLD analysis project Ga0325405, IMG submission 205663) | Populus deltoides microbial communities from Bellville, Georgia, United States - Xylem-Control-R2 | ecosystem: Host-associated > Plants > Phyllosphere > Stem > Wood/Secondary xylem...
TAGGTAGTTTTTATTTTACTTTTATATATCTTCATTTTATTTTTTTAGAAGCTATCATCTCTATTTTTATGGCTTTCCATTGTCAAGGTGAATTGATGTGCCCATAGAATGGAGTTAAGTTTTGTAAAAAGTAATTATCCAATTACCCAAAGTAATGTGGTAAAAAAAAACTAGTAAATAGATAGGTATAGAATTTGGTTTTATGAACTTGTGGATATATAAACACTAACAAAAAAAAACTAATAAATATTAGAAATCAGTATTAAAAAAATATATTAGGAAATTATAATTTAGCTCCAATGAAAAAAAGAAACCACCATTAGATTTGAGGAGGGGTATGATATAAAAAAACTATTGTGTTCATGATTTAATAAGTGAAATATGCATCACTAATTTTCATATCTTGTGTGCTATTCCAAGCAACCTTATAAAATATTTTTTGATATTTTAATCAATTATAAGAATTTAAGCAATGAATATTAGATGTGTAAATTTTTTAATTAGATATTTTGTAGCATTTAATATCATGCATGTATTTTATATTTGAGTTTAAACAAATCAAGAAAAGAAATAGACAAGGAAAATTGTGTAATAATTAATCATGACAATAAAGAAAATTGTAATTAACTTGTACAATTTATAAATTCCCTATTTTAAAATGAAATCAGACTACTGCTAATTTATCAAATATTTCTTACGTTTAAAACCATTTATGATCATAAAATATTGTTTGAATTATATAAATTAAATTTTGAAAAAATATTACTAATCTTTTTATCAAAATATTTTTCAACAACTATATATTCTAGATTACATGACCCATTCATTAAATTTTTTTTTAATCCATGCAACATGTAACCTTATATCATTTATTTTAATACATGTAATATTTGATGAATATAAAACTTTTTAAGTCATTTATATTGTTGCGGGAGATATCTTGGTGAATTATTAGATAGAAAATGGTAAAAATAGAAAACAAATGCCACATAGTTTTATAATAATTAGAAAATCATAATCTTTCGGAGATTGATTATATAATAAATAAGGGGTTGATTATGTAATAAAAAAGATCATAATTACTTTATATATTATATCTAAGATGAGTTGCTTCGTGTTTGTTTTTTATGATAAAGTTACTTATTATACTTAAATGTTAGGAGTTTTGTCTAAACTGGTATATGTTTGTTTGTTATTAAAAGTAAAATATTATTATAACATAATACATTAATTTGAGACCTAGGTTTGGAAACATGATTTAATCCTCACTTTTAAAACACGTGCAATGGACTTGAAGGGGTGTTGGGCAATTAATAGGCATAACTCGTTCAGTATTATATTGATTGAAATAGACCAAAAGGTCACTCATATTTATTCGATTTATGTAAGATTATATTGATGTAGCCCAAATTCACTAGTAGCATGAAAAAAGATGTCTCAAAGACAAAAATATAAGAATAAATTCACACACTCATCAATGCAAAAATAAAAAAATCAAATTCAAATAACAAATGCATATTTACAAATAATTAAAAAAATTAACATTTATATTTTACAATAATTTACATTAATACTTTTAAAAACAATGTTGTAATCATAGCCTCACAGGTAACTTCACTTCTTGAAGGTAATTGATTGGATAATCGAAATAATAGTTCAAAATTATATTGCTAGGAGCATCATCTAACCCACAAGTCTAAATTCACAAAAAGAAGAAAAAACCTTTATTATTGTTTTTTTAATTTTGCAAAATAAAGAGTTATGATTAATCGTTTCTATTATCCAACATCCTAAGACAATGTTCAATGATGGTTCATATATTTTAAGTTGATTAACAAATAATAAAAACAATTAATATGTAACAAGATTTGTAAGAAAACATGACTTCTTGAAAACATCTTGAATATAATAAAGGCGTGTATTAGATAATTTTATTATCCACCCATTAGTATTATAGGGCAATATCTAGTATTGGTGGATTTGTAAATAATAAAACAACTGATACACGACAAAATCACAAGGAAAAGTATTTTGAATATATAATGATATAGTGTATTAAGCAATCTCATTACCAACCAATCAACATGATATGACAATGCTCAATGATGATTCATTTATCATAGGTTCATATGTGAATAACAAAAGTATTAATACGCAACAAAAACGTGAGAAAAAAATATTTATATAGACATTTTAAATACAATAATGTAATGTATTAAGCTATCTCATACCCACCAATCAACACTCTATGACAGAATAACAAAATCATTAATATACAACAACATTATCAGAACAAATATTTTGAAGATATATAATATTATAGAAGCCTAATAAGAAATTATATCATTAATATTACAAATATCATAAATTTTAACATTATGATTTATTTATCCTAGGTGTATATGTGAATAACAAAACTATTAATACACAACAATAATAGAAGAAAGAAATATTTCTGAAGACATTTTAAATACAATAATGTAATGTATTAAATAATATCATTACCTATCAATCAACACTTTAGAACAGAATAACAAAATCATTAATACACTATAACATTGTAACAAAAAAAACATTTGAAGATGTATAATATTATAAAAGCCTAATAAGAAATTATATCATTAATATTACAAATATCGTAAATTTTAACATTATGATTTATTTATCATATGTGAATAACAAAACTATTAATATACAACAATAATGTGAGAAAAAAATATTTTTGAAGACATTTTAAATACAATAATGTAATGTATTAAACAATCTCATTACCCACTAATTAACACTCTAGGACATAATAACAAAACCATTAATATACAACAACATTGTCAAAAAAAATATTTTGAAGATGTATAATATTATAAAAGTCTAGTAAGAAATTATATAATTAATATTACAAATATCATAAATTTTAACATTATTTACATACCAAAATTACATTGCAAAGGTGTTAACAATTCAAAATTACATTTTCATTATTTAAACAAAAGAGATCCTTAATTCATTTTTTAAACAAAAAAGATCCTTAATATCTAATACTTTGCACGAGGCTATAATATACCTAAAATTAATTTAACACGTGGTATAAAATATACCACATAATAAAAACATACAAAATAATAAGTCAATCTCAATAATATATCATGGTCTTAATTCATCTTTTCAATCAATTATATGGTTCTATTGAACAATCTTACTAGGTCATATATTCTTATCATATATTCTTATCATTAAATGCTTTAAGAATTTATGAATTCATCAATCCATTCCAACAATCATTACAACTTATGTTTTCCCTCAATCGTATTCATTATTACTTTTCAGTACTCGTACTAGTGCTTTACATCTATTGTATATTTCTAGATCTAATATGATGTTTGAGGCTTGTGCTTACATCAAACTTACACTTATTTATTAATTTTGTCAAGTTATAGTCCATGTTATACATCACCATGTTCATTGACTTGTTTCAATAGTCTTGGTTTGGTGCTTCAAGACATTATCTAGTCCATCTCGTTTCAATTGGCTTAATTTCTATAATAACCCATATCATTACACCTGACTCAGATTTTTAAAATACCCCCTACTCATGCAGACTTTAATTCATATAATTAATCTTATCTAGTGTGGTTGAATTTAATTTAAGCAAAAAGTCTTTGTCACTATAATCGACTAAATGGTTTAATTTGTCATTATTCATATGACCAACTTTGATTTAAATAGTTAGTCTCCGTCTAAATGGCTAATTTTAATATATATAATTAGTTTCTATCCAAACGACCAACTTTAATATATATAATTAGTCTCCATCCAAATAGCCAACTTTGTTTTATATAGTTAATATTTGTACAAACAACCAACTTTAATATATATAATTAGTCTTTGTTCAAATGACTGATTTTATATATATATATATATATATATATCCCTTAATGCATGTCATTTACTCACTTTTACATTGTACACGTGTTCTAATAACAAATTTTCTTTACACATTTTTACATGCAATTAAATAAAAAATTTTCTTTATTAAAAAGAGGAAAGATAAAAAACACCTACCTAGAGCTTCTACGAATTATGCTTCTTTGCGAGCCTCATGTCCAGTGTCTCTCCTAAAATTCCAAATAACTTATCTAGAAATCAATACCCAAGCTTTGTGGTCCATTTAACACACTTATTCACATCATCATATATTGTTACATTTACTTTAAATATCTAAACACTTCATCATTTATTTTCTTAATCCATTTAATGTCTAAGTTTTTGTCAACTATTTTCATATTCAAATTCAATGTCCAAGCTTTTAGTTAACTAATTTCAATGTCCAAACTTTCCATCGAATAATTTCAATGTCTGACTTTTTATCAAACACATGGTGAGCATTCAATTTAATCATCAATTTCATAGAATTTTAGTATACCCAATCTTTCATAATACACTAACAATGGATCAACACACCACAAACCAAATTTCAATTAACACAATCAAACATGTACATCTCTAACATCATTAAAACATTAAAACTTACATAATTCCATCAATTTCCATACTTTTATTTTGTCACAATTAACAAACATAACCAATACCAAATAATTTGTTTTACATGAATCACCATCAAATCAAATACACTACCATCATTATACCAATCAAGTTTAAGCAAGACAACATCATTCAAAACACCAAAAATCCACCCAATTTAGCCAAATTTTCATATTTCTATATTCCCATCATGTAACAAAAATAACTAAATTCTTAGCAATCCATCTTAAAATGTTATAAATTAATCTCAAGCATTCTCTAACATCATTAAAGCATCACAACGAATCCAATTTTATCAAATTTTCAAATGCCTAAAACCCCTACCCATGGCCAACCACCTTAGATTTCATAATTGGTTTTCAATTTCTTCAATTAAATTCTTAATCATGTCATCTAAGCCAATTAACCAATAGTTATACAATTTCACATTTTTTACACACAAATACACATAAACCCCAAATTCTATATTTTTAGGATTTTCAACCCCCCCGATAAAAACGAGAAGAACAAAGAATTTAATGGGAAGAGAACATCTTACCATCACCATCACCATTTTACCCGAATTAATGGGTTTTTTTTATAGAAATTCCAAGAATTCCCTTTATCTGTTTCAATTAGTAACTTCATCCCTCCATTTCCCAAGCTCCAATCCTTCCCCCCCCTCAAATTTTCAAGCTTGGGTTGTCTTTATGTATGGAAAATCACATGAAAGCACCACTATGTCATCTCAATTGATTTGAAAAAGAGAAAAATAAAGAATTTTGGTTTTGCAAAAACTCTCTATTCCTCTGACTCTTGATATTGTCGACTTTAATGGAGGAGAGTAAGGGATTATTCTTTTTATTTGCAAAAATGCCACTCATTTTACATCCCATTTGTTGTTTCTATCAAATCTCCAATCATTGGTATTTTTCACGCATAACTTTATATTGTTTCATTCCAGGTTTTTCGCTAATTTTTTCCTGGGATTTTCTACCTTCCATATTAATTTTTTCCTCTAAATGTATTATTATTATTATTATTTGTTGGGAATTACAACATTTCACACGAGATTTACACATCCCTTTAATTTCATCTCTGACAAACTTTTTTTTTCAAATTACAAAATTACCTTTTAATTCTTTACCATACATGTCTATTTTCGTGGAGTCTTTCAACTAAAAATATTTTTCATATACAAACTTATTATTATTTTCGATCAGGTTTTACATTGTATTTTTAGGGAGTTTAATATTCTGATTCCTAAATTATATATTTACAGTTGTATACTAATGTTGTAAAATATAGGAGAAAATATTTATGTGAGTTATGCCGATGATAAGAGACAATCACAACCTTACATGGATATATTGTAATTTTCTATTAGTGATTTCTTATAATTCTGAGTTTAGGTGGAAGTATTTTGTTTAATGTCTTTTTATTTGACACATTAGTGGTTCATTTCTAAACTTCGACTCTCAATTCAACATGGAGGCGATGAATACACTCATCTTTGGCTTTGATTATAGTGATAAATAATTAATTGATGCAACCACAAATGGTTGACTCTATATTATATTATTTTATAGTGGAAAGAACTAGAGAGGATTAAACCTCTCTGGGGCATATAATTAACATAAATGCACTGTAATTTTCTTGGTTTGATGCTTTAGGTAATCATGGTCTGTTGCTTCAAAAATCTTCTTGTACTAACTTCTATTAATTACTTTGATTGTAATTACTTTTATGGTTTGTAATTCTAAAAGCCAAAACATGAAAACAATACTACAAAGACTAATCAACAATCACAAGAGAAAATTACTACAAAGCCCCTGAATGCATAGGTAAGGTCGTAATTCTACTGTTCGACCAAACATGAAAATACAAAATTGTCTTTATGCAGAAAGCATCAAATTATTTTATTTCAAGGTTAAATTTGTTATTTTACTATGCATTGACAAACATAATTACTAAAATAACCCCACTCAATTCCCAAAAGACATTCATATCATGTGGAAAAGACCATCCTACCCCCGAAGCAAAGATAAAAGAGAAAATGACCAAGGGGCGAGACAATAATTACACAATTGAAATGAATAGTAAATTATATCTTGGAGCACAATAATATCACCAACTTTAGCTTTTTGTTAATATTTTATGCCCCAATAGCCATGTATGATTTTCATCATGGATTGTTTTATTTAGCCGAGTGTTATGTGATATCAAACAAAAGGTAGTTCCTTGTTTTAGGGTGGTTTAGCCTATAGTTGGACGTGTTTGATATCGTGTTTTTTTTTAATAATTTTTTTTTAAAATATACATATGTGTTTTTATATTTTTGGATAATTTTAATGCGATGATATCAAAAATAAATTTAAAAAGCAAAAAAATTATTTTATTGTTTTTTTTTACAGAAAAACACCTTAAAAAACAACTTACAAAATTAGTACAAAGCCGAAACATGAAAAAATTACTACAAAGGCCAATCAACAATCACAAGAGAAAATTACTACAAAGCCCCTAAATGCATAAGTAATGTCGTAAGTCCATTGTTCGACTAAAAATGAAAATACAAAATTATCCTTGTGCAGAAAACATCAAATTATTTTATTTCAAGGTTAAATTTGTTATTTTACAATGCATTTACAAATGTAATTACCAAAATAACCCCACTGAATTTCCAAAAGACATTCATGTCATGTGGAAAAGACCATCATATCCTCAAAGCAAAGGTAAAAGAGAAAATAACCAAGGGGCAAGACAATAATTATACAATTGAAATGAATAATAAATTGTGTCTTGAAACACAATAATATCACCACTAACTTTAGCTTTTTGTTAATATTTTGTGTCCCGAGAGCCATGTATGATTTTCATCATGGATTGTTTTATTTAACCGAGTGTTATGTGATATCAAACAAAAGGGAGTTCCTTGCTTTAGGGTGGTTTAGCCTATAGTTGGACGTGTTTGATATCGTGTTTTTTAAATATATATTTTTTATTTTTTTGGGTAATTTTAATGCGATGATATCAAAAATAATTTTTTTTAAAAAAATTATTTTATTACATTTTTTTTTACCGAAAATCACCTTAAAAAACAACTTACAAAATTAGTACAAAGCCGAAACATGCAAAAATTACTACAAAGGCCAATCAACAACCACAAGAGAAAATTACTACAAAGCCCTTAAATGCATAAATAATGTCGTAATTTCACTGTTCGACCAACCATGAAAATATAAAATTGTCCTTGTGCAGAAAACATCAAATTATTTTATTCTAGGGTTAAATTTGTTATTTTACTATGCATTTACAAACGTAATTACCAAAATAATCCCACTCAATTCCCAAAAGACATTCACGTCATGTGGAAAAGACCATCCTACCCCTGAAACAAAGGTAAAAGAGAAAATGACCAGGGGTAAGACAGTAATTATATTATTGAAATGAATAGTAAGCTGTGTCTTGGAGCACAATAATATCACCACCAACTTTAGCTTTTTGTTAATATTTTGTGCCTCGAAAGCCATATATGGTTTTCATCATGAATTGTTTTATTTACGAGTGTTATATGCTATCAAACAAAAGGCAATTGATAATAATTACATTATTAAAATGAATAGAAAATTGTGTCATGGAGCACAATAATATTTGTAAATATTTTATGCCCCGAAACCCTTGTATAATTTTCATCATATATTGTTTTATTTACGAGTGTTATGTGATATCAAACAAAAGATAGTTCCTTGCTTTGGGTGGTTTAGCCTCTAGTTGGAAGTGTTTAAAATTGTATTTTTTTTTAAAAATAATTTTGTTTCTTAAAATTAATTTTTTATATATTTGGATAATTTTGATGTGATGATGTTAAAAATGAGTTTTTAAAAATTAAAAAAATTATTTTAATACATTTTTGATTAAAAAACATATTATAAAACAACTTTGCCATCTTCTCAAACACTCCTTTAGTAAGGAAAAAAGATAAAGGAGATTGAAAACTGGGATTGAAATTTGTTTTATATCAAATAAAAAAGCAAAAAAATAATAATATAGACAACTGTAATTGATTTTTTTACATAAATAAAAAATCCCATAAAAAAACCCAATCATAGTAATATATGTTTTGCTGGTTTGACACAAAAAACCGAACCGAACTGAACATTCTTTATTCGGTAATAGAACACTTGTTAGTAGTCTAAAAACATTTCAAGTTAATTTGTTTTTAATATAAAACCAAAAATCATCCTACATGCAACCCTAGCAGTGTGTTTGAAAGTATGTTAGTGGCCAGGGGTGAGCAAAAAAATCAAAAAACCAATTAAACTGAGAAACCGGAAAAAAATAACTGAAAAACCGAATCGTGAAAAAAAACCGATTAGAATTTTGAAAAAACCGATCGGTTCAGTTTTAGTTTTATAAGCCTGAAACCGAACCAAACCCAAACTGAAAAAAATCAGAAAAAAACCGAGCCAAACCGGAAAAACCGAGCCAAACCAGTTTGAACGGGTTTTTTTTCAAAATAACCGAACCAAAACCGATCGGCTTTGATTTTTTTATAAAAAACAGGTTTTGGTTACTTTTTTTGATAAAACCGAACTGAACCGAAAATGATCACCTCTAGTAGCGGCTACTTTTCTAAGTACTTTTTGTTCAGAAATGCATTAAAATAATTTTTTTTTAATTTTAAAAAATTATTTTTGACATTAACATATTAAAATGATATGAAAACACTAAAATTTATTAATTTAAAAATAAATTTTTATTAATTTTTTTAAAAACACTTCAAAATTTTTTTTTTAATAGTTTGTTATAAATTATAATAACTAATAGTGCATGCAATTTCTATTCATTATTCTCTCACCCAGGCGCATCCTTATCCCGGTTACAGTGTACTCTGTTCTCGTTTACAAACACTCCTTTTCTTTATACATAAAAAAGTAAAAAACTCAAATGACAAGGAAATCCTTTTTTGTTATTCTCGGCAACCAAACAGACTCCAAAAAATGAGCGAAAGAAGCACAAATCCAGTCACTGAAACAGAGACCTCAAATCTGAAGCGCGAGAACCCAATCATCATCGAGGAATCAAATTCAGAGTCAAAGAAACAAAAAACTGAAGCTGAAGTATTGACGAGTAAAGAAAGCAAGCGAAACGACAGTGGAACGGAAGAGAAGAAGCAGAAACAGCAACAGATTGCGGCGGAGAAGGAGTTTAAGATCGAAGCCAATGCGGCGGAGGATAAAGGATCGAGACACTCCATGGAGGATGCTTGGGTTGTGTTACTAGACGCTAGCTTGGACTCTCCTCCTGGAAAATTGAGGTTTTTTAGGGTTTTCTTTTTCATTTTTTGTTTCTGATTTTGTGTTAAATAAATAAATAAATTAGAAAAGCAAAAAAGCAAAAATAATAAAAAGCTAATTAATTAATTATATGCAGATGCGCACATTTTGCAATATATGATGGACATGGAGGGAGGTTAGCAGCTGAGTATGCTCAGAAGAATTTACATAAAAACGTTGTCTCTTCTGGCTTACCACGTGAGTTGGTGTGTTTTTAGTTTATATTTTGTTTATTGCTTATTTTTTTTATTTATTTCTCCTGGGTTATCATAATCAGTGTGGAAATTCATGAGAACTTTTTTTAATGGGAAATTATAATGATTTCAGACTCTTGTATTGCATTGTTTAATCATGACTAGAGAGTAGCTTTTGAATCAAATATTCATTTGTTTTTGCTGTTTGATATTTTCATTTCCTTTCAATTCTAATATCTTCTTCATTGTTTGTGCCTGCTTATGAACCATCGTTTCTTTTTCTATTTTTTTTCTTTTTTTTATTTATTTACCTGTTGCCTTTGTAATCTGATGATTTTTCTTGTTGCCTGATTTTCTGTGGTTAAAATATTTTCCTTTTGCATTTAAAAATGATGGTGTATGTTTTCCGGTGCTGCAGTTGGATGTGAAAGCTGCCAAAAAGGCCATTCTTGATGGTATGAATTCACTTTTCATGTCTTCTACTGCATATTTTCTCTGCAATATTGTTATGCAAAATCTATTGGACGTGAAGTTTGTCTATGTTTTTTCTGTATTTTTTGCTTTTGTTTTGAGGTATATTTTGTTATTTTTTCTTTTTTGTGATTTAGGTTTTCGGAAAACTGATGAGTCTCTCCTTCAAGAAAGTACTTCAGGTAAATTCCATGATCAAGTCTCTGATGTATTCATCCTAATCCTTTTTCTATTTTAGAAGCAATGTTTTCTTTTTCACAGTCCATTGTTTGGCAAATTGGAAAATTGCATGAAAGGAATTATCAATACACTGCAAGTATTACAACCACTGCTGAATATGTTGAGTCACGGATGGCATCAATTTATAAATAATTAATTATGACCCGTGTACATTCTGTTTTTTAGTTATTATTTTCATTGCCAAGATAAAGTTGGTTCTGAAATTATGTACTTTGAACAATTTCCACAGTTTTTTAGCAAAATATTCTGCTTTTGACCCTGAAGAAGCATGGTCCATACTGCTTGAACTTATGACCCGATAACATCACTCCATTTCTTTCAAAAGATCTATCCCTTTCTTAAACATGTTAGTCTTGTACTTTCGTTTTCGTGGATTGCTTTAACACACAAAAAAAATGATGTCATGGGCTTCTTTCTTTACTCATGATTTTTCTTAGATAAATGTCTTGACTGTTTGCTAATTTCTAACTTTCTAAATTTGCTCATTTCCATTTTTCTAATTATGGATTATATAGAGCAGTAAACATGCTAAGTAAATGTTTCAAGTTTCACCAAAGAATTCACCTGTTCATTTATAACATTCTTTTAGGAGGATGGCAGGATGGTGCTACGGCTGTATGTGTATGGGTATTGGGACAAAAAGTAAGTTTGCAGCCCTTATCAAATTTAAGTTTGCCATTGTTATTTAAAGCTGAACCTATAGTTAAAAAGGTGCCTAGCAGGTTCTCATTATTTTTCTAAGGAATGGTTCTCATGATGCAACATTATCAGTCACATGACAGAGTTAATTAATATAGGTCTAGTGTATGCTAGATGGAGATGCTAAAAAATAAGTGCTGCAATCCTACAGTGAGATAATATTATTTGCATAGACCTTCACCTGGAATATAGGTCTGATTTTGTGAATTAAATTCTAGTTCTTTGGTTTAACTTTTGTATACTTTCCTTCCTCAAGGATATTCCTTCCCTTCCTTTGCCTTTGATTTTTTTGTTGCTGAACATTCATATAATTACCATGGGACCTTTGGGTACAAACAAAATTCTTTGATTAATTCCAAATATTTTCAGTTACCATTATTTGTTGTTATTGACAGCATGAGCAACAAAGAGAATTATTTAAGAGAATTGTTGCAGGATTTATGACTAAACTTTGTCTTATGGGAGATTTGTCTTGGGGAGTTCGGATCAAGTTTTTTCAAGAAGGTCCTCTCCTTTGTGGCCCTTAGGAATATTGAAATCACTCATCTTGTGTCATTATTAAACATGTCATCTCATTCCTTTATTGGCCAATGAAACTACTGAGACTATATTATTCATCAACCACAAAGATTAGTGATTAAAGGTGACTATATGTACTACATAAATACTCTGTCATTTTCCTTCCAAGGGTGTGTAGCTTTCTTCCATTTTTTCTAGAAACACTTCTCCCTTAAATTCCCTCTCCAACTCTCACAGATTTCTGCTGGAACATTCCTATCTTTATGACATACCCAGCTATGATAATCTCTATGAATTTCTCATGTCATTTTGAATTCTTACCTGCCTCAATATATGAGCTCTTCTAATGCTAGCTTCTTCTTCCCTACCTGCTCTATCTCTATCAATACTTGCATGCGCCATCTAATATACCAAATCTTTTATTTGCAAATACGAGACAGAGGACACATCACCTACATTTATTGCATTTCTCCTTTTCTTTGTTTCTTCTTTATCGTATTCTTCTTTCCCTCCTTGATACATATCAGCTGTTGATATCTGAATGAAAATTCATATTAAGTTACACACATTAATCATACCTGTGTTTGCTTATGGAATCTAGTATTGCTAACTTAATGATTAACTTTTGCATTACTTTTGGTTATTATACTCCTGCATCTCTGATGAACTTTTATTTGACTTGCCACTACCAAACGTGTCTTAGGTTTTCATTGCTAACATAGGGGATGCAAAAGCAGTTTTAGCCCGATCATCCATTATTGATGGATCACAGAATCACCCAGATGGAGTAAGTCCATTGAAGGCTATTGTTTTGACAAGGGAACACAAAGCCATATATCCACAGGAACGTGCTCGAATACAAAAGGTAGAGACTATAATGTTCAAATTATACTTACTCTAAGCTGATATTGTGCTTCAATTCTTTATTTTCTCTATCTTTTTTTAAATGAATTTTTTGATAATGAGGCCGAGTAATTATATTTTCCTGGATATCGGTATTGGAGGCATCAGTCTTTTGATGCAGTGATTCAAATTATTTATTTGCAAGATAAGTCCTGGAGGCACCGTTGCCCTACAAAATGATATAAGCTTAGAATGATATAAGTTCTTTAGTCTCACTTTTCAACTTCAACCATTATTTTCTGATTTTGGATGATATCTTGATTCTATTGTTGAAATAAAAAGAAAAAGGAAAAACATGAAAAATAAAATAAAATTGAGGCCAATCCAAGCTGAAAAGAAAAGAAGGAATCCTATATGGACGATGAAATTGTCACTGCTTCTACTTATTTGATATTTGAATGAATTTTCTAACTTTTAACTCTTATGATCTGATATTTGTGCTCCTGCAATTTCCAGGCTGGTGGAAGTGTGAGTTCAAATGGACGATTACAAGGTCGCCTTGAGGTTTCTAGGGCTTTTGGAGACCGCCAATTCAAGAAGGTTCTTAGTGCTTCCATCTTGCACAGTTGACACTGTATTTTCATGTTTTCTATTTATGTATGATGACAGCATTTGTATATTTGTCCTTGTTATGTAGCTGGAAATGAGACTTGGTTCAAAGAGAAATATAATGCTATAGCTTGTATGCAGGCTTATAGATCTAGAGATAAATTGAAACGTGGCAATCTGAATAAATTTCTACAAGCAAAAGTGTGGTATATCCTTAACAAAAATCAGAGTTGGAGCTCAGATTGGTATAATTTTCAATTTTCTCGATGCTAATGTAATACCATTAGGATTCAATAATGCTTCCTGTAAACAATTGAGAGGTCAGAGATGGTTCTTTTTAATTAAGTGGAAGATGTGAACCATAGAGAAATAAGCAAATGATTTGGTTGCAGCTTTGATAAATATATGAAAGTGCCGGGTAAGTGCCGGGTGCATTATGAGTTCATCAATTATTTCATGTCCTTTCTTTATTATCAAAGCCATATATACTCATCATCCTGCAGTATGGAAGTTGCTGCAGTCATTTATGGTATTCCCTGAACTTGTGAAGAGTTTGCGCTGTCATATCATATATAGTTTGAAATACCTTACCTTGTTTATTTTTCTTCTTAATCTGTCTGTATTTTATTCTGTGTTATTGTGCTCTTCAAATACAAGTATTGATCTATTCTGGGTGAAATTACTTTTTGAATCAACCTGCAAGGTACAATGTGTTTGCTATCTGAAATAAGTGTGGGAATTGCAGGTAGGTGTTGTGGCAACCCCAGATATTCATTCCTTTGACCTCACAGACAGAGAGCACTTTATTATTCTTGGTTGTGATGGCCTATGGGGGGTATGGCTTCAATTTCTGTCTGACATCTTTGCTATTATAGTTAGTCCATGTTTTTTTTAATCTTCTTTGAGCTCTATTTCTATACGTTTGAAAAAATAACGCTACACATTGAAGTTCTGTATTTGTTTCAGGTATTTGGACCAAGTGATGCTGTTGAATTTGTTCAGAAATTATTGAAGGTAAAAGTACACCTGTTTAGTAGTGAAGCACTATTTTACTCCTTGTAGAACTTGAATAATTAGTTGAATTTTGTCCATTGTGCTATCCTTCTTGATTTAGCTGTTGAAATTTACCTTGTAGCAGAACTTAAGGAAGGGTGGCAGTTTAATGGAAAATTACTGCATCTTTGCAAGCTTTTAGGAAGGAAATCCTAATTGCATTGTATTATTCAAATAGCATTTGATGGATTAAGAGTGCTAGTTTTATTTCTTTGCCTTTAAGTACATACAAAGCAAGTAAATAACCTGTATAGAATTCCATTTAGAAATGAGCTATAACCTACTTGCGAATGTCACTTTTTTAGGCCTATATATAGGATGGTGTGCAACCTAGTTTCATTGAAATTGTTATATGTACCTTTCCCATGCCTAAGAGCTCCTTCATCCTCGATTACTGTTTTTTATTTCTAAGGTAGAGGAGGCTATATTGTTGCATGGGAATTGGTACATGATATCTGATACAAGGTGCTTATATCTAGGCTTACTGAGTTCCTATATAATATTTAATGCTGGTGCATGGATGGCAAAGTGGTCCGGCTCATTAAAATTAGAACTTGCCACAAATATGACTCATGAAGTACTTAAAAGCTAGTCATAAAAACTAGCTGAATTGCATCTACAAAACTGTAGCTAAGGCATTACTGTCGAATTTGAACATGACTTTCTATCTAGATATTGAAAATTAATTTCTGTGTTTATAGAAACCTCTAGGATTACCATGCTCCATGTTTTGAATTGCAAATTACTTTCACACCAATAATGTATTTAAGCATTGATTCTGATTCTTTTTCTTTTTAATTAGACCCCTACATCAATTGATGACTTACAAATTAGACATGTTTGGCAGGAAGGTTTGACTGTTGCAGCTGTGAGCCGCCGTCTTGTAAGGGAAGCTGTTCTTGAGCGGCGCTGCAAAGATAATTGCACTGCAATCATCATTGTTTTCAAGCACAGTTAACACGGAGGGCCACCGATGTTCATTCCACTGGAAAAACATCCCAGCAGCTGGCCATCATTTCATGGAGGTCTTGACACTTCTTTTTCTGTAAGAACTGCCAAAATATTGTTTCTTGGTTCATCTCTTGTTGGCAGTACATTAGCTTGACTGATATACTCAGACGTCTAGAAATCAGTGAAATATGTAGTGATGTGGTAATGCTTGCGGTTGCTGGTCCTGTAACGATTGCTAGATGTTTGAAGATACCGTTCCAATAGTACATTCACTGCTGTAGCCTGGCAATCTTTACCTTGTTTTCTCTGCACTCGTCTTTCCTAATAGGTAATAGTGATTCAAAAGTCTTATTAGTATCCTCCTACATAACCATCGACAGTTTTGATCTCATTGAAAAATAGATAAATTGAACACTAGCAGGGTATTATACCTAAAAGAAACCCAACTTTTTATTTCATTCAATAATAACAATAACAACAACAACAATTCGAAACCTAAGGGGTATAGTTTAATTGGTATGATTTTAGGTTTGCTTTTTAGAGATCACCAGTTTTAGTTTCATAAACTTCAGGTTATTGAAAATTTACATGATTGTTAATTTAAATAACGGCTGTGGACATTCTAATGGAGTATGTGAACGTTGTTTTGCTAACTCCTAACTCCTGAGGTGTGTTTTTGAAGACTAAAAAAGAATGGTTTAAGATTTTGGGAGATATTAAACCCTAAAGGATAAAATTTTTAGTTTTTGAAATATCTTGCTGCTCAAAGTTAGGACTAGTCTACTGTTCTTGCAAAAAAGTGGCTTGAGCAAACAATTCCTTCTGTTTGTACAAACTCCAAAGTACTTTTTGTTTGTTGCTTTATTAATTATCCTTTTTTTTTTTGGGCGAGACAGGTAAATTGGAGAAACATAGATAGTCATAGGAGGGATATGCATGTGTGCTTTTTGCTATTTTTTTCTAAAAGATTATTTTCCATGAACATATGCTTTAAATTAAACCTTTTCAAGCCACATCAAGTTCAGCATTCAAGGTATAAACAACTCCATGTTGCTCCTGTGATTGGGCGTTCTGATTAACAAGAATCTCAATTTCTTTTACATACTTTCAAGGTATGAAGGACAGAATTGGATACAGACAGAGTGGAGAGCCAGTGTTTCCACCACTTTCCTGTAACTTGTTTCGTTCACCATGCTGACAGGTGGTTCGTGAATGTAGACAGAAAAATAAAAAAAAATAAAAAAAAACCTCTACGCCCTTGTCGCGGCCCAAGAGTGCTAATTTCCCATGTGGCCATCAATTTATCCTAACCAAATCCTCCCAAGTCTCAAATTAGATACATTTGTCTAGTAGAGAAAAATCGCATGTTCAGTTCTGTCCTAAAGTTATAGCCATTGTGATGTTGCTCGGCTACGAATGAATACGTGAGTCTGGTTATTTTTTAAAATATTTTTTATTTAAAAATATATTAAAATAATTTTTTTTTAATTTTTTAAATATTAACACATTAAAATAATTTAAAAACACTAAAAATTATTAATTTAAAACAAAAAAAATAAAAATTTTTAATTTTTTTAAAAATATTTTTAAAATACAAAAAATAAATAAATCTTAAAAAGCTATGCTCAAACCAGCCATGATCCCATTTCAACTTGCTAAGAAACAAGAAATCGCACGACATTATCCGTTTAAATTATGATGATTAAAGATATTGATTCGTCAGTGATGGGTAGTTGGTCTCATGATCTTTGCTCTGAGCCAATCAAAGAATCATTGGAGAGAGAGAGAGCTGTTTGCTGACAGAACAGAACAAGAGCGGCAAAGCAGCACAAAGCATTCAAGAACATATCAAACCATTGCCGCATGGTTTTTTCTCCATCTTGTTAAGCCACTTCCTCTGTTTGGAAAGCCTAGTGCAAAACACCATTCCTGGCTTCCCACATTGCATTTGTGAATTTTCAGGGGGGGGGTGGAATGAAGAACAAAACTGGCTTTACTACTGGCTAGGAGAGGTTTTCTGCCGTGACAAGCTTCAATCCTAGGAGTAGTAACACATGACGTGATCCATTGTAAAAATTGCATGTGTTTTGTCTCTCTCAACTTGTTGTTTTATACATAAATAAATGGGAAATACCCAAATCATATGGAGGACCACATGCATGCTGCAACCAGCGATTCTTTGTCCCCCCTTCTGCACCTATAAAAATTCACAATAACCACCACCACCCATAGCATAATTTTCAGCAAAATTATTATTTGTTGAAATAATTAGTATATCTAGATGACAAACTTGCCTTTTGGTATCAAGTTTAGCTATATTGCTAGCATTATTGTGTCTGCTATCAATTCACAAAACAATAATGCTACTGACCATGCTTAACTAAAAACATTTGG
>Ga0325405_1002856_pt1 | contig 17823 bp, 9 predicted proteins | sample PopdelMetagenome_21_FD_205663 | JGI IMG/M metagenome (GOLD analysis project Ga0325405, IMG submission 205663) | Populus deltoides microbial communities from Bellville, Georgia, United States - Xylem-Control-R2 | ecosystem: Host-associated > Plants > Phyllosphere > Stem > Wood/Secondary xylem...
AAATGTAAGCATAAAATAACAACCTGCCATTTTTAAATGTTCCTAGAACTTGGAAATATCAATTCAATTTGAGAGCCTTTTACAATATATATATATATATATATATATATATATATATATATATATATATATAGACACACACTCACACACTATGGTTTCCTCTTCTATGGCTGGAAGATTCTCCTCCCATTTCTTTGTCACATATGATCTGTTTCCGGAGTTAAAGGATATTTGGCCCACTAGGGTTCGGAGCAAAGCATAAACAATTCTGCCATGAACCAAGTTATTACGATTTAATCAACAGAAGAAACAAATTTGTTCCTGAGGTGCTACCTGTTCCAGGCTATTTTGTAGTCTAGAGGTGATGAATCTTAACACGTAATATGTTCAGAAATAAGGTTGATATGGTGGCTAATTTGCTAATTTTTAAGTTCAAACAATCTGATTTATTCTTCATAGTTAAGATGTTCGGTAATTTGATATAAAAAGCTCAAATGATTGGTAAGTGGTAGCAGATGATGTCTAATAAGTCAGGTTTCCGGTAACTATGGTAATAGAAGGTGGTGTCTAGTAAGTTAAGTGATTAGTAGCTGGTATCTGTAAAATATCTTATTTGATGGACATGGGGACTCTCCATTGATAAAGTCAATAGCTTTATATAGAAAGAAAGTGAAATGATATTTTAGAGAGATAGACTTTAAAAATATATATGCTAAAATATTGAGAATGAAGAGATTGTGAACCCTTGACTTGAATGATTTATGGTGTATTTATAGCTCATAAATTTTATCTTTTTGTGAAGATAAGGGGCTGAAGTATAATTTTATTCTTGTGATATTTTAAGTTATATTTTACTTAAAATAATATATATTAAAACAAAATAAAATATTGAGGGACCCGCGTGGAGTTTTGAAAAAATTATCAGCGAGAGTTGGGCTCGGGCACATAAGAGGTGAGAAATGTGTCCAGGCACACTGCCTAGACCCAAGCATATTGGGCTCAGGGAGCACTCCTGAGCCCAAGCCCACAGGGGTGTTGGGGTGTATGTCCTGCACAGGCTCGGGCTTCTTACCTAAGTCTAAGCTCCATGGGTGTTGGGATTGGGCTACCAAGCTCGAGCCTAAGGGGGTTTTTTTAGTCTATTTTGAAAGAATTTTTTAGGGAGTTTTGGGTCCATTTTATTTGGATTCATCAAGAGATAATATAATTATTGTAGTTGGAAGTAAATTAAGATGCATCCCCCCAATTAGCTCTTGATTGGTGGTTTGCTTAGGTCTTTTGAGAGGAAAAGAATATTTTAGATTGAAAAAGAATCTTAATTAAATATATCTACACTTCTACTTGGTATTCCATGTTTATAATTTGATGATGTTTTAAAATTCAAGATGCTTAGAGATATGTTTTTTCGGTGGTTAGATTATAAATTAATTAATTGTTCATCCAATTAAATCCACTCTTCATAGTAAAGAAAGATACATCTTGATGAAAGTCTCCTGATACTTACAAAAAGAAATCCTATTTGAGTGGATTTGAAAATCTTCAGATGATTAAATTAATATCTTTGTAGAGTGAAATTAACAAATATATTAGAGAACATTAAGAACAAGGTTGTTTGTTCTTGTTTTTGTATGAAATGAATGCCCTGTAAAAAGATGGTATATGTATGCTTGAGAATGGAAATTGTAAATCTTTTATCTAGGTGATTCAGGAGGTATTTTTACTGTCATTTTGCTTGAGAGAGAGAGCTAAAAAATCATTCTAGCCTTATAGTATTAATGAGGGATAAATATCTCTTATACATGCATTAATCTTAAATAAACATCTTTGACATAGTTATAAATCATATTGTTATAGGATCATATTGTTAAGTCATAATTAATTTCAATATAGAACCCAAGCCAACAAGAGTGGAGCCAAAGGATGAGTTATGCTTAGAGTCTTGGCTCTTTTAAACTATAGTTAAAAAACCTAGGTTAACAGATTGATTTAGTGTTAACCTGAAACCTAGTCCAAACTGATTTTTTTTTAATCATTTTAGAAGTTGACTTAGTTAAACCTAGGTGATATGACATGTTAACCTGCGATTAGATTACCCTTGCTAACCCCGGTTGAGACCCAATCAGATCCACTCCAAAGGATTTCTTTTCAATAGTTGTCTAAAATGACATATTTTATGTTTTTTTAAAAATTAAAACAATGTCGTTTGAGATAGATCAAGGTTGACCTGCTGACCCGTAAGGTGACCAAAAAAACCCACAATCCAAGTTGGTTTTGATAACTATATATGCTTTAACATTTTAGAATTCTCTAGAAAGATAAATATTTACGTTAGGTTTTTAGCCTCAACAAAATACCAAAACTATATGCTTACTTGGTAGGAGGTGGAATTTTTTGCATTGTTCAAATTGAAAGTATATATTAGTTAGTGCCTTTACTAGGAAAGGTGTTCAAATATATAGTGATTTTAGAGAGATTTAATTGATTTAAAATAATCACTAAAAGATATTTAAAGGATCAAATTTATAAGGTTTTTATTAGTAAAAAAACAGGTGTTAGGGAAAAAAGAAAGTTCAAAATATTTTTGAAATGGATTTCTTCATGGGATATCATGGCTAATAATAGTACATGATTTAATTCAAGTTTATATTCCTGCTTACACTAAAAAGAGAATTTGACCTTGACTTGTATTTTATATTCAAGTCGTTTTAATTCTAGCTTGCACTTTAGTGATTATTAGCCTACACATAATTAATTTTGTTAGTTAAATGGGTTGTTAGATTCTTACTTTGGTTTATTAATAAAAAAAATAAAATGTATACTAGTCAGAAAAATTATGCCTAATTTGGTTTATTTAGGTATTTATTATTAGAGACATTAATATTTAAGAAATTAAAGAAATACCTGATAAAAGAATTAGAAAATATTGTTGATTAATTTTACATTATGAGATTTATTAGTTTAGTTGTTGCCGAGGTAATCTATATTAGCAAACCTTATTATAGGTGTAAAAATAAATAAAAGATTAGTCATAATTTATGACATTAGACAATGATTTCTTATAAGGCAATCATAAATAGAATAATGAGACTAACCCGAAGAAAAGTCACTTCAATTAGTTATGAACTAACTATATAAAGTGATATAATTTTTATTTTTAGTTGTAGTGTATACCCAAATATAAGACAATAATGTCTAAGTAGTTAGAAATTATATCAAATCTATAAGGTGATTAATGTTTGTGTATTATAAAATGGATAATATATGCTATCATGTTTTTTGCCCAAAGGGGAACAATGTGACATGAAAATTCCAATAATTTATAATTATAAAATTCTATATTATAGACTTAGACCTCATTATGAGTATATTTTTCAAGTTTCAATCTCAATTTTCACTTTGTTGCCTTCACATGCTTCAAATATTCTGGTTCTCAATGGAAAATGAGCAAGTCTAATTCACACTAAGGGTATTGGTGTTAGATTAGTAGGAAACCTGGTTTAAGATATTTATATATTTAGAGTTATTAAGCGAGAGATAGAATTGACCCCCATGAAAAGAAGTTAGATCCAAGAATAATATTTGAATATTTTATTGGTTATCAAATAAGTTTAAAGGGTACTAATTTTATTGTTTCAACCATAGTATAAGGATAGTTCAAATTGAGAATGTCAAATTTTTAGAAAATGGTGAATTTAGAAAAGATAAATCTTCAAAAAGTAAGGGTAAATATACCATTATCTTTATCTTCTCAAAATATTGTTGTTCCCCAATCCACTCAACATGTTGAGGAGATTGAACAATGTAATGATAATATTATAACATTCCAATAAAATATTACCACTAAAAATATTGTAGAACTACCATAACAAGTAGTTTTGAGAAGGTCTCAAAGGAAAGAAGATTTGCTATTTAAAATGATTATAAGGTGTATCTACTAGACTTTAATTTTGACATTGGGATTAAAAAAGATTCGACTATATTTTCACCGGCCATGAAAAATGATGATTCTAGAAAATTGATGGATGACATGAATGAAAGGTTAAAGTCAATGGATGATAATGGTGTATGAGATCTTGTCGAATTTCCTAATAAATATAAGAAATCTAGTTTTAAATGGGGTTTTTAAGACAAAGCGTGATGATGTAAAAAGCAATATCAAATGATATAAGGTTAAATTTATTGTTTAAAGTTTTACTTAAAAGGATGACATTAATTATATAGAAACTTTATCTCTAGTTTCTAAGAAAGATTCCCTAGTTGCATCCAATTGATGTGAAAAATCCTTTTCTAAATGAGACTTGGATAAGGATATTTATATGGAACAACATAGTGGTTTTATAAAGAAAGAAAATGAATATATAACTTGTAAATTAAAAAAATCCATTTATAAACTTGAATAAGTTTCGTATATTAAGTTTAATGATATCATTATTTTTTCAGATTTAAATAAAATATTGTTGATTTACCTAAAGTTTAAATCTTTTTACTAAATAACAATGATTTTGGTTTGATGAATGAAACTAAAGATTATCTTAACATGAACTTTAAGATATTGTAAGATATCCTATGTCGCATAATAATATTGAGATATCAATCTCAATGATATATCGATGGAGTCTTGAAAAGATATAACATGCAATTTTGTTAAGCTAATAATGCTCGTAATATTTGTTTTTGAATTGATTTTTTAAAATGGGGTTAAAATTAGAAATTAAAAGGGCGATGATTGTTTTTGCTTATGGTTGTGATTTATATACATATGAAAAATTTGGGATTTCAGAGCATGTTTTGATAATTCACTTAAAACAAATTCCCAAGTTCAACAAATCTAAAACAGATTCCCAATACCACCAAAATCAACATACACCCATCTTCTCACCGTGAAGTCACCATTGCCGCCAAACTCAGCCACCGCCACCACTGACAGCATCCCAATCAAAGCCAACCATAACATATAACTTTCTCTTCCTCGCCCACTCTCCCTTTGTCGTTTTACATTGTGACAGCAATGACCCTCATCACAAGACCATATCCTTCATCTCCATCTTCTTCAAAGCTAAACCCAACCTTAGTCTTCTTTCTTCCCATCAACCACTTCAACCAAAAAACCAAAGCTTCACACCACACCTCCTCTTCCAATAAGCCAACCTTTAACCCACACTGCAAACCCTTAATTCCTTCAACACAGAACGCTTCACTACTCCATCACCCATCACCCATCACCCAAGAACAAGCCAATAGCCATTGTCTCCTGCCCTCATAACCCGATTCAACACCATCTGCCTAGTTAAGCCTCCATCATAGACATTCCGCCCTTAACATCCACGGACCAGCCTCTTCTCATAGTTCAACCCCACGGTGGCAGATCTAGACTAAAACCCAGCTAAAGTTGCAGTCGTAGTCCCCAATCCAATAGCCCCAGCTCTCTTGTCTTTCACGCACTGAGCTTGCATCAAGTATCAAAACCAATCAAGCCAAAAACCATTCTTCTTTCTTCCCAGGATCAACCCACAGTCAGTCTAGAACTCCTTAAAAATTTCAGTCGCTAATCAGTTTGAAGCAACCACTAGTTTTGTCGCACGTGTGGTGTTGCGGCATCAACATCAACAAGTTATCACCTAATTATTTGATTCGGATCACTAGGAATAGCCTGATTTTATATGAAATTTTAGGATAAAAAATTAATTATGATTGGAAAAGATATTAGTATTTTTAGTACAATTTATTTTAGATAAGTTATATTATATAGTTTAGATATAGTTTATAAGTATTTATGAGTTTTTAACTGATAATTTTTTTATAATTTATAATAAAATTTTATTTTCATAAATAAATCTAGTATCTTCAATTTATTATGAACTTGTATACCCAAATAAATTATCATAGGAAGAATCCATATAAATATTCTGATAATGTTCATCTATCATGCAATGTGAAAGAGTTTTTCACAACTTGTATGTTATTATAAAAAATATTTTCAATTAAAATTTGTGAATATCCAAAATTATTTTGGGAATTTTCAAATCAACTTTTGATATTTCAAATGTTAGTTTACTTGTAAGTCCAATATTTATACCAGAATATTGATAATTAATTTTTATGAATTAAAATTTTTAGGGGTTATTGAAATATTGATTAAGTTTTCATGGATTTAATAAACTAGTTATTACATCCAAAAATGCTTGCAAAGATATTTTTTGATTTTTTTGTGTATATATATAAAATATTAAATCATACCACACACACACACACATATATATATATATATATACACACCTTTTAAGAGACTTTACTGATTGCACACTAAATAAAATATTTTTTTTGTATTTTTGAAATGATAATTTTTTTCAGAAAATTTTAAGATTTTGATGAAAAGCGTGTATTTAAAAACCATATCAGTATCTTATAGTGTAAATCTTCAACCCTGATATTAAATAAATTTGCTGGAAAATATGGGAGGAACCCACAAATAATTTTAAATTGGTCCTAGAAATTGTTTTAGAATTTTTAGAAATTTATTTGGGGTCTGTTTGATAAAATAAACATTTTTATTCAAAACAAAACAATCAAAATAAATCTAAGGGTGTGTTTATCAAACAATCCCTTAGGCCAAAGATTCCTCAACAAAAACAAAGTATCCAACCAAACAAAGCCTTAGTACCTAACTCAAAACAAAACCAATCGAGTTGACTTGAAAACACTAGTTCAACCCTGAACTAAATCAAAAACCATGGTTTGACCCAAAACTAAAGCAAAATAAACAATTAAACAAAAAACATATCAAAACTAAAGAAAAAAAACATAAAATCTTTTTTTTTATAAAAACAAATCAAACATCAATAACATGAAGGATACAGTGAACATTGAAACCGAAACTCAGCAAACATATATTACAAACCAAACAAGTTTTTATGCAATCAATGACAAGATTTTATTCATAATCATGCATAGATCAAGGATCAAGCATCTATTTTCTTTGATTTACACTTAAAAGCCACGATTTGATTAAAATGTGTTTGGGTAGTCCAAAGAACCCTAAAATCCAAATGCATTAATACGTGTTATTGATGCATTTTAATTCTAGATTATTTGCTAAAGATGACAAGCTAATATGTTTATACCAAGAATTAACCTAAAAATCTTCAAAACAAAAGGCCAAGGCAAAGTTCATGCGAAGAACATGAACTCAGAATTTGGAAAATTTTCAGAAATCAAAGAACTACTGCCAAAAACCATATTTGACCTTTTAGGCCTCTAAATACAATGCTTTTGGTCATCACAAATCACATTACCAATACCAAGCATAATTGAATTCAAATAACTAACAAATAACATCAAATCATCAATAACATGCATTAAATTCCACCTTCATCTCTACAACCCCAATGACAGTCAACAACATCAAATTACAATTAAAAAAATACTCTCGAAACAACTTGAGACCCAAATCAAGCTCATGAACCAAGAAAAATACAATATTAAAAAAAGCATCAAAGACATACTACCATATTTTACAGAATACGAAAACCATTTTATTTTAGCAAAATAAACATCAAAACATTTCTTAAACATCCAATAAATAGTAACAAACAACTCAGATCAAAATTAAACAAAGAAAAAAAACATTTTATGCATTAATAAAAAATACAAAATAAATACAATATATCACCATAAACAAATTTAAAACATCATTGGAACATGAAATGAAGAGATAGAGATGTGCCTCATAGACATCATTTGCTAGATTAAAAGAGTTTTTATACTTTTCAAGCTATAACAATGGTTGCTTCACAAGCTTGCTACTTTCTCTCAAAGTTGAGGAAATCTTTGTGCTAGGCTCTTAAACCTTCATACTTGAATTCCTTTATCTTATTTTCTTATCTCTTCTTTCTCTCCTACTTGCTCCCTCTTCTACTTGCTCCCTCTTCTACCTTGATTTTCCAAAGGTATTTGTAGAGTTTCAAGCTAAGATTCAATCAAAGATTGGTCCTCTTTCATCAAAGCTTGGCTCTTTGATCAAAATGAGAGATTTTTGGGTATGTTTTATAGTTGTAAGATTTATACCTATGTTGGTTTTACAATGGTGGTTGTCGCACGTGTGCAAAAGACGAGTAGAGGCTGAAAGAGTCGCCACCTAGTTGTTTGGTTCAGGGTTGCTAAGGAACCTAGGTGTATTGGTCTTATTTGAGATTTGAAGGTAAGGGACTGGTTGTGACTAGGAAAGGTATTAGCACTCCCAACACACGCTGTCTGGGGTAAGCTGTTTTGTGTGGTTTGATGTGGTTTAGAGGTTTCGGATTGAGATTTACTTGTATGAATAAATCTAGTGTTTAAGAATTTATTATGGACTCTGTACCCAAATAAATTCTTAAGAAAAAATTCTATGTAATTTGTGTATTACGATGAAAAATACTCAATTAAAATTGTTGAATATTTAGAATAAATTTGAGAATTTTCTGATCAACTCCTGACATTTCAAATACTAGCCTTATTTGTAAGTCCAACGTCCTATACCAGGATTCTTAACAATTAATTCTCATGAATTAAAAAAAATATGATTTATTGAAATATTGGTCAAATTCTCATGGATTTAATAAATTGATTATTGAATCCTAAATTGCATGTCAAATGTGAAACCTGAGAACAAATTATACAAAAAAGGAAGGATTTATAATAAATTAAATTTTTATAATAAAAAAATAATGTAACTACAAAAATAATGATGATGATGAAAAAATTTATTAGTTTTGGAGAACAAAAAAAAAATGGCTTAACTATGAAAAAGGGAGAAAGATAGGCCAAAATGGAATTAAAAAGAAATGAGACTATAAATACCTCATTCCTTCTCTCTTCCAAGATCGGCTGGAAAACATAAAAGAGGGAGGGGATTTTTAGATTTTATTCAACCAAAATGAGAGAGAAAAACACCAAGGTTTAACAAATTTTAAATCCTGACAAGTTTAAAGGAGGAGAACATCATTATACAAGAGAAATTACAAGGAAACAAATGTGGGAATTGTTAAGAGAAGGGAAAGAGTGGTTAGCTATATGGAAGGAGAAGAAGGCTAATATTCTTTTTAAATTTTATGAAGTAAAGCTTAGATTTCATCCAAGTAAAGAGTTCTAATCACAATTTATATGAAATTAACTTCAATTTGATTAGAAGTTTCATAATTTTCTTGAATTGAGAATTAGGGTTCTTGAACATAAAATTTGGGGGAAATGCAAAATTTCTTGAAGCTAGACCTATTAGGGTGATAGTAATGACATTGAATGTGGAGCGGTGCAATGGAAAAAAGAAGAAGAACAGATTCAAGGTGACTGACTACTGGAGGTGAAGAAAGGAGAGGAAGAGAAATTATGATTTCCTTATTTAATTAATTAAGATGTGTTGTTACCATGTGATTGAAAAATAGGGAAAATTACATCACTTGGAAGGAGGAGGAACCCTTATTTCCTTTGGATAGGTTCGACCAAAGTTAGAATGGATTTATTAAATTGGTGCAAATAACTTTGGGAGATTATAATTAGATGAGTTGCTATATATATGGTGAAGGCATGGCTGTATCAGATGAGGAATAAGGGATTAGAGATAAAATTTGATATACTTGTCCATTGACGAAACAAAGTAGGTTTGTCGCCTTGATTCTCAAGGGAATTTGGACCTGAAGACGATAGAATCCGAGGAGGGTCCTTTCATAAAAGTTGTTGTCGGGAGTTTCAGCTTTCAAACAAATCTGACCACATCTAATTTGGAGTTTTGGAACTCCAAATACAAATACAAATCTGAGAGGAGGTCAAGTTGTCACCCCTGCTAGCAGATTCAACCAAGTCGATAAAACGATGAAATTTAGCCATATTATGGGTAGAATTCATTTTCTTGCCTTTTATAAAGTGTGTAACATCGTGTCTTGATCTTCAAAAAGAAATAAACTGTGATCAAAATTGAATTCATGATGTCCATTTAGGCTACTAATAAGCTGAAAATGTTAAAGGATAATAATGAGAAATGTAGGTGAGAAAGAAAAAAATGGTAAAAGAAAAATGAATATTATTGTCATTGTTGTTGTTGTATTGTGATATGTGGACTAATATGGAATAATTATGGGTGTTTGTGGTTTCAAGAGAAACCGCGGGAGGAGTACAGCAACAACAGGGGAATGCAAGTCAAACGTCTATAGCAGGTAGGTACTCGGTACCTATATCTCCTCTAGTTAATAATTATTTTAACTAATTGTTGAACTATAAATTTTGGTGCTTATTGATGAGGAAAAGAAAAGGGGAAAAGGAAAGGTTAAACGACGAGAAAATGAAAACAGAGAACTAGATTTAATTTATGGCTCATTTTAAAAAAAAAGGACAATAACAATAAACTTTAGGAATGACTGTTCCTTGAATTTGATTAGCCTGTCCTAGATACGAGAGGCTAATGGAGCCAAGTTGGTAACATCAGCATGACCGGTACGTGGGAGGAGGAATATATAACTTGATTAACTATTCGGGTTCAGAATAGTTAATGATATCGGCGGGTGACGTCGATATCGGCAAAATTTATGGGACTTGATTAGCTTTCTAAGGTGAAAGCTAATGATGTCAAGAATCCTTGACATTGGCATACCCGAGGACCTCCCAAGGTAACATGGAGCATTGATTAACTATTCTGGCCTGAAAATAGTTAATGACACCAATGATCGTGTTAGTGTCGGTATTTTCATAAATTTGATTAGTTGATCCCAATACGGGCAACTAAAGACACTAAAAGGGATCGTTAGTGTCAGCAGTAGTTTTCTCAATGTGGGGAGAAGTGGCAGGGTGGATACCCTCTATCAGAGCTTGGATTACCAAAAGAAAAGGAGGGATATAGTTAAAGGAAACAAATTTGTTAATCCTTAAAAGGGGTTAGTTATGGTGTATAGAAATGCATATGACTTAAGTAGGCAGATGTGTTGTATAATTTTTCTTCTATAAAATTGTTTGTATTTAATTTTTATTTTTTTAATTATATGAAAAATTTATGTTTTGCAGGTCCCTTCCATTCACATCAAGAGTAGAGTTTAGGTTATTTGATCCATTTTTGTATAAGTTAGGAACTTAGGGATTATTCATATAATTTTTGTTATGCAGTAAACATGTAACCTGAATATAATAGTATACTTCTTATATTATTTTGTGTTTGGAATATTAAATGTATCAATATATGCTTAGGATATTATAATGTGATATTATAATGTACTAGTTTATGTTTAGAATGCTAAATTGTGTTGTGTTTATATATGAAATTTCAGCGCTTGGATGGTTCCCTTAATTACTAATTTATGCATGTGATATGAGATGGAGATTGAGTATGACGATTTGTCCTGCGTATATTCTCAAATGAATTAAATGGTTGAATTGGACAAATTATGGATGTGTTTATGGGTGGGATGTGATTATAAATGTGTGCAGGGTAAATTCTCGATAACTTGGGACCTCCCGGTATAGGGAAGACTCTACCCAAATTTTGGTGAACTTAATGTAAAAAAAAACAAATATGCTCTATTTACCCTTTACGTGGAAGTTAAACGGATAAACTGATCTAAATATTGGGGTTATTACACCAAAACACACACACACACACACACACACATATATATATATATATATATATATATTTATTTTTGTAATCCTCTATAGATCAAGAATCAAGAGTTTATTTATGTTAATGATCAACAAAATCATATGATTTTACCAAAAAGGGGTTGCAGTTTGAAACCGAAACTTTAGGATTTAAATATATTAAAACCTGTTATTGATGCGAAAAAACGCTAGATTACTTATCAAAGATGATGGATGGACCTATCTAAACCAGAAACTAAACCAATCAAGCCCTGAAACTAGTACCTAAAGCAAGATTCAGCGGATGAATCTGTCTTAAGCCCATAAACAGGCTGCCTAAAAACCATAGATATGAAATGCACCTAAAAAGGCATATTTTGGCCTCTAAAGTGCATCCTCTTTATCCCTACCGACCATACTATTGATGAGGAACATGATTATGGCCAAAGAAACAACAAAACAACATAAAAACTCAAAATGTGAATTGATTTCCAATCCTAAAAGCTACCAACTCAAAACAATAATAAATCTTTAATAGAATGAGCTTCAAAATCTGACTATTCTCACTTCAAATGGCCAGACGAACTACCTAGAAGCATGGGCTATCCTTTCATTAACATAAAATGCCTTTACTGCCACCTTTGGCATCCCTTAAACCAAGGTTTTATGTAATAAAATGATAGAAAAGCAATCAAGAGCATATCAAGGCATTCAAGACTTCGTGTAATATCCCAATAATTAAAAAAAGCCGAAATCGATGGTAAATTTATTTATTTTTTCATTTTTTGTAAGCTATCATAATCTCGATGCTTCTCATAGTAGCATTCTAAAGGTTAGTACATGGGTTCCATCCATTAGCATGGCACAATTCTCATATGATTACGTAAATCCAACATCTCTGTATAAGAAGCACTCAACACACCTACCACACAACATCATATTTACATATACATAGGTTTACATCATCATAATAACATATGCATAAGTTCGCATCCTTATTCGAATATTGTTATTGTTACTAGATTATATAAAAGTGTTGAAAGACAATTCTACAAGTAGTATATTCACTCCTACAAAATACATAATATCTAAACATGTGAACACATAGTTTTTTTCAAACATTTATGGACCTGTGGATCGGGATTACCTATGCACCTTATTTGTGTGATGTTCCTGTTACGAAAGCAAAATAGGTTCAAGAATTATAAATAATCTAAACATTATAATAAACAATTAGAAGAATGTTATCATTACTTCTTATTAGCAACTTAATAGGTACATTCCTTCTTTTATTTCTCATATGCATATTACAATCCTTATTATTTTATCCATTGTATTATCCTTACTCATATGCCCTAAGCTCTCCATAGGAGTTGTGGGGTCGGAGTGAAAATATTGGCCGAGGTTAATCACTTCACTTTAACCCGGTCATCCATCTTGGATGCTTTTAGCTGTAGCTAACACAATCTTGAAACTCGATCATCCATCTCGGATGCCATTATCCGAAGCTAATCACAATATCTAACTCGATCAACTTTTATGTTATTAGCCAAAGTCAATCATCATAATCAACACAGTTATCCATCTAGGATGTCATTAGCCAAACTTAATCATCATATTCAACTTGACCATCCATCTAGGATGTCATTAGTTGAAGCTAATCATCATATTCAACCTAGTCATCCATCTAGGATGCCATTAGTCGAAGCTAATCATCACAATCAACCTGACATCCATCTAGAATGTCATTAGCCAAAGCTAATCATTATACTCAATCAAGTATTCCATATTCGATTTATTATTCATCATAAGATAATACTAAATCATTCGTAATGAATTTAGAGAGTTTATATTATGCTAGGAGAGGGTGGAAACCACCTACTTGTTTCTCCTGTGGAGTGCCCTCATTCGGTCGAAGGTCCGCTCCTGGTCGTACCACATGACATATCAAATGATCATAATTAGTATACTCGTATCAAGCAACCATATAACCATCATCATACATATCCTAAAAATACAAAATACACATATTCACATTCAAGTGTTCCACACATTATACAATCATATAATGAACATCATCATATCAAGACTCTTCTTTTTATTTTAAACGTGGCCACTCATGGGCATCCTACTGTTTAATTATTGAGTTTTATAGTGACTTTGATCAAACTGATGATGAAATCATCATGAGCATTAAGTCATTTCTGATATGGAATTCATCAACGAAATAAGTTGTTGCTATCATAGAAAGTCGTCAACGAAAACTACTTTCACGATTGACGCCTGGAATCGTTAGTGAATACATTCATTGTCGATTCAGAAATTGTCAACGAAAACTGAGTCGCTGCGGACTTAGAAATCATCAATGAAACTACTTTCTCGGCTAATGCTTGGATTCATCAGTGCACATACTCACTATTGACTAAGAAATCATTGATGAAAATTGTTGTTGTTGACCCAGAAATCATCAATGCGATCTACTTCTACTGTTGGTGAATGAAATCATCAGTGCACATAATCTACTATTGACTCAAAAATTATTGATGAAAATTGCATCGTTGCCAAATGAGAAATTATCAACGTAATCAAATTTTATTGCTGGCCCATGAAATCGTTAGCACATATAATCTATTGTTGACTTAGAAATCATTGATAAAAATTATGTCGCAGCCGACCTAGAAATCATTAATGCGATTCAGTTCTCCTGCTGGCGCATAAAATTGTCAGCGCACATAATCTACTGTTGACTCACAAATCATTAACAAAAATTACATCGTTGTCCACCCATAAATCATTAATGTGATTCGATTTTACTACTGATGCATGAAAGCACACATAATTTACTATTGACTCAGAAATTGTTGACAAAAAGTGCATTGTTACCGACCCATAAATCATAAACACAATCCTTGTCACTGTCGATTCATAAATCGTCAGTGATGATTGAGTCACTTTTGGTTTTTACTCTTTCCCTTGGCTAAGCATAAGGTCTATGCTACCCTTTTATAATTCACCCCCAATCGAGTTTGAACATATTCCAAAATCAATCACATTTAAATTTTATCACAAAACCATCGATAATGCACAACCAAATCTCAACATGTATATTCTTCCAAAGAATCCCCTAATCATCACTTTAAGGCCGAAACCTAGACTTGTTTCCCCTAAGGTGTACATCATGACATATCCCTTCATGGTTCTCTCTTTTTCTATGGCCGAACATCGTTGTCCATTTCTCCCTAATTTGTATATATGCAATTCATCATTTTTTATCATAAGTATATTCACAACCACATGCTACAACCATACCTTTATTCACTTGGTTTATAACCATGCAATTTCATCAATCACATAGCAAAATCAAAGCATTAATATCAACATGAATTCTATTTCAACACAAGTGTGTTCCTAGGAGTTTAACAAAGTCACAATCCATGCATTCTATCATTTCATCTCACATTTCATACAAGTTCATTAATCACATGTGCAAGGTCAAGACATTAACTTCATCATAGATTTTATTTTAGTTTAAGCATAGTCTTAAGAGTTCAACAAGAACATAATTTAGGCATTTCATCATTTTATTCCACATTCCATTCATCCTTTCAATTTGGCCACCCCACTCTTAGGTTTACACACTCATATTCACATATATTTCTTTTGTAAGAGTCTTTCCTTGTGTTCTTCTATTCATTATTCTATTTAGAACTTCACATTTAATCATTCCTTAAATCATAAGTGCAAGAACCTTAAGCCTTCTACTTTGGGGTTTCATCCTCTTTTTATCCCGAAATCATGAGGTAGTAACCAGTTAAGGAAATGATATTCCTTATACCTCTTGTTTTTAACAACTCCAGGGAAGGTTTGATGATATTATTCTTCTCTTCCTCTTGATTTCTTCTCTTCTTTTCTTGTTGCAGTAGGCGTTCCTCTAGGCTCCCTTTTCTTTCATAGTTGCAGTTGCCTCTCTTCTCTCTAACTCTCCCTTCAATCAAAAACTCAAGTAAGACAACATGTAGCTAGGTTTGGTAAGGTTTTCTTTGGGGAAGAGAGACTATTATAGCTGGAGTTTCAGCTGGTTTTGGGGGATAGGAAGAGTCATCTCTTTCTCTCCCCCTTATATTTAAATCACTCATAAATGTGATAGGGTTTTTGAGAGGCTGGTTATTTATGTTATTATCCTTCTTTTGGGTTATCTTAGAGTTGGTTACTACCCTATAATTTCCACCTATGATAGGTAGGTTTGGTAAGGTTTTCTTTGGGGAAGAGAGACTGTTACAGCTGGAGTTTCAGCTGGTTTTGGGGGAAAGGAAGAGTCATCTCTTTCTCTCCCCCTTATATTTATATCACTCATAAATGTGATAGGGTTTCTGAGAGGCTGGTTATTTATGTTATTATCCCTCTTTTGGGTTATCTTAGAGCTGGTTACTACCCTATAATTTCCACCTATGATAGGTTGGTTTTCCTTACCCATTTTCCACCTATAGCATGCCAATTTGTTCTCATTAATTCTTGCTTAGCATAGGTTAGCCTTTTACTTAAATTTTTGTCGAGTTTTACATTCTCCCCCCTTAATATAAATTTCATCCTCGAAATTATAGAGGTTTCACATTCCATACCTGGTTGTTTAAAGAGTTTGGGGTATTTCTTTCTCATTTTGATGTCCCTCTCCCAAGTTTCCTCTTTTATTTGAGTGCTTCGCCATAAGATCTTAACAATAGGGATCCTTTTATTTCGTAGTTCTTTCACTTCCCATTCTAGAATTCTTATAGGCCTCACTTTGAGTGTTAAGTCTTCCTTGACTCCTACCAGAACTTGGGGCAGGACTCGAGTGGGATGCACATCGGCCTTTTATAGCAAAGAGACATGGAAAACATCGTGCACCTTGGCTAACTGCGAGGGGCAAGTTTACTTTATAGGCTACTAGCCTAATTCGCTGTAAAATTTTAAATTGTCTAATGAAGTAAGGAGCTAGCTTTCCTTTTAATCCAAATCTCAACATGTTCTTCCCTGAGGGTACCTTCAAGAACACTTGGTCCCCCACACTAAACTCGAAGGGTCTTCTCCTCACATCTACATACTACTTCTGTCTGTCCTGTGCGACTTTTATTCGATCCTTGATGGTTCTTACTTTCCTATGGTGACCTGAACCAATTTTGTACCATACAACTTCATGTCCTTAATTTCTTCCCAACATAAAGGAGTCCTACACCTTCTACCATACAAGGCATTGTATGGGGCCATCCCTATTGTGGTTTGGTGACTACTATTGTACATGAACTCTACTAATGCTATATGCTTTTTCCAGTTTCCTCCAAACTCTAACATACACGCCCTTAATAGGTCTTCCAGAACTTGGATGACTTTTTCTGATTGGCCATCGGTCTGGAGGTGAAATGCGGTGTTTATATCCAATCTTTTCCCTGAGACGTGTTGTATGATTGACCAAAGACGAGAAGTGAACCTTGGATCCCGATCTGAGATAATAGATACGGGAATCTCATAAAGCTGCACTACCTCATTTATATATATCTTGGCAAGTTTGTCTACTGAATCGGTCATCTTTATTGACAAGAATAACGCAGACTTTGTCAAGTGGTTTACAATGACCCATATTGCATCATTCCCTTTCTTTCCCTTAGGAAATCCCAACACAAAATCCATGGTGATCATCTCCCACTTCAATGCTGGGATTTATAGTGGCTATAATGGTCCTGCTGGCCTTTGATGTTCAACTTTAACTTGTTGATGTATACCGCACTTCAACACATATTCGACTATTTCTCTTATCATGTTAGGCCATCATTAGTGGAGTTTCAGGTCCTAGCACATCTTGGTGCTGCCAGGATGCATGGTGAATTTGGATTCGTGTGCTTCTCGTAGAATCATCTATTTAACCATTTCATTATCAGGTACATTATCCCATTATCAATGTTCCATCATCCGCTATTCGAAATGGAGTTTCTATCATGGCCTCCATTTTCTTCCTAATTGTGGACCCTTCAATGTCACTGGATTGAGCTTGCAATATATGCAATATATGTTCTCGATACATTGGTTACACTATCAGCTGAGCTAAGTTAATACCTAATTTTGCACCCATCTCTTTCAACTCTACTAGTTGTCCCCCCCCCCCAATATTGGCTTACTTAGAGTTGTTTTATTCTTGTGACTGAGAGCATTAGCCTTTTTAGGTTGGTATTTTATGGTGCAGTCATAGTCCTTAAT
>Ga0325405_1002866_pt1 | contig 17793 bp, 13 predicted proteins | sample PopdelMetagenome_21_FD_205663 | JGI IMG/M metagenome (GOLD analysis project Ga0325405, IMG submission 205663) | Populus deltoides microbial communities from Bellville, Georgia, United States - Xylem-Control-R2 | ecosystem: Host-associated > Plants > Phyllosphere > Stem > Wood/Secondary xylem...
TCATTCACAACTTCCAGAAGATTTAAAGAACCAACCAACAATTAAATCCTTTAAAGTGAAAAGCTATATATTTTCCTGTGCTGTTATCTAAACAATATAAGCAAGAAGAGATGAATTTAATACCCGGGCAGCTACTGAAGAACAAATTGGATTCTTTCCCACTCCAATCCAGATTATCACAGCAAACGACAGCATTAAGAAAAAGATCAACACGACAACCTTTATTTAAAAAAAATAATCAGAGAGAGACAGATAACCATTATATTCCAGAATCAATAGAAGAAATTTGAACATAAAAATGACAGAATCTCGAAAACTACTTCCCGTACTGTGATAACAAATTTCTGACGACCACCAACATGAATGCCTCGGAATGAGCAGCAACTCCAGAAATTATCTGTGTTTGTTGAACCGGGTTTATTCTTTGAACTTTCCAGCAAAGGCTGTTGAGAGCTATTTTCTTCTTCGTCGTCATCTTCTTCATTTGCCTGATGGCAAAGGTCGACCCTATAAATCATTACCAATGAAAAAGATATATGTAGCTCATAAATTACAGTATACCAGTCTTGATACAATGTCTCATAGAGGTAAATGCTAAGAAGATGACCTTCACATTCATTTGTACACTAGTGTCATAATTCAAATTCATAATGTGCAAGGTACCATGCGAACTTCAAGTTTTCCTGCAATGTTAACATTATGACCTACTATGTTATCTGTAGATTTAACTTTTAAGACGTCCAAAGCCCAAAGTTTCCCAGAATTAAACTATAAGATCAAAAATACGTAACCATGTTGACATCAATTAATAGAAATCAGCTTAAGGAACCAAAGCAAGAACATAATAAATCCATGCTTTTGGTGAAGTTGGTTCTATATGTGAACTAAATTGAGTTTTTGTTCCATCACAGTTCAAGCCACAGCAGCATGTTCTTTTTACAGAACATAAACAACTAATCACAAGAGGAAGTTCTAAGAAGTTCAGCAGAAATGACATATTGCAGCTGACCCAGTCTATCATGAAAGAACCAGTTTGCAATTTCCCAGGTTTTATGTATTTGCCTAATCTGATTAGTCTCTAATTTTGTTGTTCTTAACATTATTTCTCTCTTCCTCTTACACATTCCTGTAAAACATAATAGACAGGACCCTGATCCACCAAATCTACCCATCAAACACCATCCAAAGAAGTATTTGTTGCCTTGCAGTATTTTTCCATCACCTAGAAAATAATATCTTCCTATAACATTAGTACCGCCTCTTCAAGGCTCCAGTGATTAATTACAGCCACATCAAAGCATTTCTTTCTGCTGTAAATCCGTCCTCCATTGTCGTAATACTTTTTGATCTTCTCTTAGAGTTGGACAAAGGCAAAGTCATCTTTGATCTCCAAACAAGAACCAAGAAGACTGAATACATTATCTTACAGATAAAGCAAGCAAAAATAGAGAACCTAGCCCAGAAAGAAGAATGAAGCTTTAAATGATCCTAAATAATCTTACTCTTACCAGAAAGATAGAAGAAGCAGAAACGCTGCAAGGAACAGAATTTTGGGAAATGCTGCATGAAATTTCACAAGTTTCTTAAGACCACTCGGATAGATGGGAATAAAACTGCATGTAAGAGTAACCTGGAGGAAAGCTTACCCATGAGGACAAAACCACACGCATGAGACCAGCAAGGCCACCTATCACAAGTAGCAATAACTGTAGATATAAAGTAGATGAAGTAACCTGCCAAATAGAAATCAAAATCCAGAAGATTAATTTATTTCTGCAGAACAGTATCACGCACTTGTTCACGAAACCTTAATACTTCCATATTTCAGCACCGAGACAAAGGGATCCTTTTGCTGACAAAGTATAAAACCATTGAAAAATCCTCAAAGAAGGTTTTAAAAAGAAAAATCAGAAATCGCGACGGTGTTTTGATGGAAAAGTGCTCAAAAAAATAATTTCAAGATATTCAGGAAACTAATCAGTTAAAAGCTAATTGAAACATTTCAAAAATCAACATAATTAGTAATCATGCACTCGACCAAATGGCCTAGACATTGCACATTTCCTTCTACAGATGTGATTTTCCATTTTATCATGATTAGGTTCATGCAATTAATAAAAAGAGACAAGTTATGAAACAGCATACTTAAAAAAACATCAGTTCCAATATCCGTTGGAATGTGTAGGAAGAGAAGGTAGCATGACCAAACCTTGTGCTAAAACATCATTTTAGTTCAAAAGAAAGCTCAAAGTAAATTTGGAAACTCATGAAAAAAGAAAAGAGTTGAAAATGCAGGTCCTCTCAAATCTTGGTACAATATGGTGAAATTGCTCAAAGGATGCTATTCTTTCCAGGAATCATCTGGCTTTTGAAATGATTGACAATAAATGTAGAGGGGTGCGGCGTCTTACTTTTTTTATGAATCTTGTTGTTCCACGTATTAATCCATTGCTAAAATGACCATGATTTACAAAACATGAATTCAGAAGCATCGTTGTACTTAACACTATACCAAGATAAAGAAAAATCTTCACTGTTTGAACCGTAATGCCTCAGACTTACCCAAGTTGCAAGAGGCAACCATGAGATGGAGTACCTGCAATTAACACTTCCGCCACTAAATGAGTATCCTTAATGAGTCACACTAAATGATAACAAAATAACAAGTTTTGCATTCACTTTCATAAGAAAAAATGGCTTGAAGCTTCCTGTAGCAGAGAACCCTCTGATGGCTGCCATGGCATGAGGTGAAAATCCAGAAAAGGGAGAAGAAAATGATATGCAATATTTTTGAGGGTTGCCTCACAGAAATGGATTCAGCATAATGCAAGGAAATAGGGCTTACTTTCTGGCGTGTCCATCCAGTTTGTTGATTTCGCAGATGGATCCTTGTAAACTGGTAAATAGCTATAACATGTCAGAACAAATAGAATAAAATAAAAAGGGGGGAAATTAACAAACATAACATATAATGGGATTTTATACAAAGTATGTGCAAGAGCATATTATGCCATTACACACCATGCTCAGACTAATAATGGAGATAAATCTAATGTACACATTTCGCCTAGTTAGATTGCCATTATGGAAAAATCCCAGCGCGGATCGAATCCCTTCATTAGTTTTAGTGAGTATGTCAGGTCTATAGATTGCTTACCAAGGAAGTAGACACTGCATAGTCCTCACACATATCCAAACTGCAACTTTCGTTGGATAAATTTCTGGCCATTCAAAATCATGTATTCAAGAACAATTTCCAGCATTTAAATGCACTCTCGTTTTTTTCCAAGAAAAAAAAAAAACCTTGGTGAACATAGCTCCACTCCAACATTTTCTTTTGACTGGTATCTATTTGCCCAGAATCTAAAGAATCGCGAATTGGGAATCTTGAAAGAAAAACAATATATTCCGATACCAAAATCTTTTTTGTTTTAATTTATCCCTCAAATTCCAACACGACGCAAAATCTCCCATTTTCCCTTATTCAATCCAAACCTAATTCAAAGTACATTCAATCAAACAGAATCAATAATCCATCATTACTACTTGTTTCAGTTATCAAAGAAGCTCAGATTGTGAATTCCAATGCCATCAATAATAACACAGACCAAAAGGGTATGCACAAAGAAGAAGAAGAAGAAGAAGAAGAAAAGGGAAAACAAACCTGAGAAAATGCAATACAAGCAAGAGCACCATCGATGCCAGCAAGTGCTATATTAACAATAAGCAGGTCCAACGGGGAGCAGTTTGATTTTATATTCATTCTTTGTTTTTAATTTTATTTAGAGCAACTGGAGGGAATCTCACAGCAGGAGGGGAAACCTAGGAGAGGAAGAGCTAAGGAGAGATACAAGGAAATAAGGGGTTGTGTTGTTAATTTTTGAGAGCGGGTTTTATATGGGAAGTAAGTACCTAGGAAACGATGATAATGAGGTGTACGGAGAGACAACGACAGAGGATCTGTAATCTGTTGATTTGCTCCTCCTGTTTTTGGGTTTGACCTCTGGCATACTCTATTAGTTGCTTACCTAGCCTGGCTTCGCTGCTGCTGAGAAATGGTTCTCTTTTTTTGGTGGGTCTTTCAAGTTTCAGCACCTAGTGGCTTGTGAATTCCCTGGCGGGGTTTGGTTGGCCTGACCTACGAGTAGTAACGTGGTATCTTCCTAACTCCCCGCTTGCGCCCATGTTATTCTGCCGGTGCTGCCCAGAAAGGTTTAGCGATCGTGCGTCCGTAGGTATTATTTTTTTAAAATATTTTTATTTAAAAATATATTAAAATAATATTTTTATTTTTTAAAAAATTATTTTTCAGATTAAAAAATCAAAATTATCTAAAAACATTAAAAAATTAACTTTTATAATTATAAATTTAACTTGATAAAATTATAATTACCAAATAACATAAAATTTTCAGTAAAGATAGAGAATGCAAGCTCGCAATCTTGATTTTTATGTATAAATTGGTTCGAGTGGTGAGTAAAAGACTGCAATATCACGAAGTCTTGTACCCAACACCATCTGTCATTCTTCGGTGAAAAAACATATCTGCAGTTGACTGTTTTAATTCGAATGAATATTCTACACTTTGGGCCTAACATATAAATATATTAGGGTCTCTCCAGCACGACAGGATGATTCGTCTCGCAGGAGATGTTAAAAAAACAAAAAACAAAAGGGAGGAAATATATTGTTGTTTTTTAAAATATTTTTGTTTATAAATATATTAAATTAATGTTTTTTTATTTTTTAAATTTATTTTTAATATCAGCTTATAAAAAACATCTAAAAATATTAAAATTTTTATTTTCAAAAAATAAAAAATTCAAATTTTAAATAAAAAAAATTAAAACTTACTGGACAACAAGTTATGCTCCGAAGTGATGTCCACGGGTCAAGTTCTGCCGACAAGTTTTGCTCCAAAAATAATGGTACAGATAGAGATTGCTTGCAAAATCTGCATCGTTGATTACCAGTTGTTCAAAAATATTTAGCAAAGGTAACATTGACCCTTCCTCGGCAGCGATGACTAAAAGAAAAGCAAAAGATGCAACCAGTCGTCCAATCTCTCGATTTTTTTGGTCCTTGCTTTGGACGCGGTGTCCGTCACTGCCCATCTCGATAACTCTGCTCAAATCAGACTCGAGAAAGTAGCAGTACCTTGTTGCCTCTCTCTCTCTCTCTCTCTCTCTCTCTCTTGCCTGTGATTTTTCAAGGTCTCAAACTTCCGTCAAAATCCATAGCTGTACTTTCGTCGAAATCCATAGCTGTCTTTTGCTTTGAATGCATATACGGTCCTAGTTGGTGTCGTGAACAGCTACCGTGGATTAATTACAAGAAGCCAAGCACAGGGCAGATGAACGTGTCCATGAGATGCACGTATGTAGTAGAAAGGTACGTGGAAGATGAAAATGCAGATCTTTCATTTTCTTCGAGTACATGCAAAACGTTGGCTTCCTTTCACCATCTTTCTCGTGGTGCAACGAGTTTCTTCCTCCGAGGCTTCGAAAATCTGCTGCCAGGTGCTACAGCCACTCGTGATAAATATAGAAAACACTCGAAATCCTGAAAATAGTCAACCCTTAATATAATTAATGTCAATAATAACTGCTTTGACAATGTACAGAAGCTTGAGGTACATCGATTCAAGTTTTTGGCAGAAGAAGAGTGAAAATGACTCAGGGCATTTGGCATCTATTATTGTCTTGTTGACTCGAAGAGGCCATGTATGTAATAAGGACGTGTGATAAGAGGCCACGCGTCAACAGGAATCCTAGAGGGTAAAAGAAAATCAGGGCCTATCGGATTTCTTAGTTTCTACGTAGAGAGTTTGTCTTTAATGTTTGTGGTTACGAGGAATCACCCAAAATACTATTGTTTTTTTTTGTTTGTTTTCTGAATGTACCCTTCTTCAGTCTGATTTTTGTTTTTATTTTGATTTTTAAATTTATTATTTAATATTAAATTATTTTAAGAATTATATTTCATAATTTTTTTTTTATAATTTTTTTGGGGTCATGATCCTATAAATTTAGCTTATTTTATATTGATTTCAATCTTTAATATTGGATTCATTGCAAGTGAGATTTATATTTTTTGTTGTTTTTTTTAATTTATCTCAATTTTATAACCTATATCATAGTTTTAACATGTCAATTTAGGTTGACTAAAGTCAATTTTTTTGAGCCATTTTTTCCTAGTAGATTTTTTTTCGATTTTATCATTTAATATTGGATTGATTGGAAATTAAATTATATATTTTTTTTCTTTTTATAGAATTATCCTGGTATTATAATCTAAATTATAGGTTTAACAGGTTGTTCGGGTTAACCCTATTCATTTTTTGTCCTTCTTAATTGAGTATTTTTTAAAACTAGATTTCATAATTTTTTTCAATTTATTTTTCATGAGAATATTCCGATCTCATGATTCGAATCGTAGGATCGGCAAATTAACCCAAGGTGACTCAATTTATTTTTTTGTTTATTTTTAATTTATTTTTTTTATTTTCACCCTCCAACAACTCAATCTTTTTTTATCAATTTCATCCTTCAATATTAAGTTGTTTGGGAATTGAGTTTCGTAGTTTTTTTAATTTTCTTTTCATGGAGCTATCCTGGTCTCATGGGTTTAGTTTTTTTTTATTGATTTCGACATTCAACATTGAATATATTAAAAATTGAGCTTTGCTATTTTTTTATTTGTTTTTTTATGAAATTATCATAATTTTGTGATTCATGTTGTTAGTTTAACAGGTTAATTCAAGTTGGTTTATTTTTTATTTCAACTTTCAACATTTTTTTTAATTACAATAAGGGTAAATTGATAAAATAAAAAAAAAAGTAAAGGATTCAATTGATGATGGAGTAATATATCACTAACTAAATTGAGATTCATGATTTTACTTACAAACATGTTTTTGCATTTAGTTATTACTAGATAAATGAGTCGCATTATGCTATAATCTGGATCAAAAAAATTTCTAAACCTAAAAAATATATGGGAGTTTCTAACCTGTTTTTTAGTGGATTTTTTAAAACTATATAAGGGTTAACTCGATGTGATTTAGTTGACTTCACAGTTTTAAATGCAATTTAGATAATCAATAAAAACATGGTTTGACTAAAGAAATCAAGACGTATCTTTTTTTAAAATAAAATAAAATCCGAGATAATAATATATTGATTAACCCAGGTTAACTTACTATATTTGCAACCCTGATCATAAAACCATGATAAAACCATATAAAGTGAATTGAAACAAATTACACAACTCAATTCCTAATCAATCAACTATTGAATGATGATATTGAAAAAAAAATCGATCAAAAAAGAAAGGAAAAACAGAATCGGTTTTGAGACCGAGACAATCCCACAAAAAATATATCAAAACATAATATAAATATAGTATTAAAAGATAAAATAAAAAAAAAACTAAATTATAAAAATAACCATAAAGAAAAAAAATCCAAGGTGCCAGAACAATGAATTCACTTTTTTAAAAAAAAATTAAATTGAAATAAATTATGAAGTTAAATCCAACAAATCATATATTAAAGAAAAAAAAAACAATGAACTCCTCTGTAAATTAATAATTGAACTACATGCTATCCCTTCGCTGAACAGAGTTTTTAGACAATCCTCTGAATGTCGCTCCCGGGAAGATCACATGATAGAGAAATAGTTGCTCTTGACGGTCACTAACAAGTGGGTATAAATGATATCTTGTATCAATCACAATTAGGACGAGACCAGTAAAATAAAATAAAAAGTTAGGGATTCAATTGATCATGGAGCAATTTGTCCCATGCTAAATTGAGATTTCTAATTCATGTCAAACACAATTATGCATCTGGGCTACCTCCTTAAGCTATGAGTGCCTGTTTGGTTGCCGTTTAAAGTTTTTTTTTTTTTTTATATATATATTTTTTTATTGTTTTAATACTATTGATGATTTTAAATCTTCAAGAATATATTAAAATTATAAAAATAAAAAATAAAAAACCCTTAGTTTTATTAAATAAAAAACACTCAAGCCACAACACCAAAAAAAAAAAAACAACCCTTCTATTGTGTGTTGTTTTTAAGCCGTGTTTGGGAACGTAGTTGAATCAACATTTTTTTAAAATTTATTTTTTTGTTAGAAATTATTTTTTTATGTTTTTAATCTGCTGATCTTAAAAATAATTTTTTAAAAATAAAAAAATATCATTTTGATATATTTCTAAAAAAAAATCACTTTGAACCGCAACCTCTACCACAATCCAAAACAAACTTTTAATAAAAAATAATTAATTTTACTGTTTAAATTTAATTCCCTCTCCACACAAAAAGTAAAATAAAAGAAAAATCCCCAGGTATAATCCTTTATTTTTCCAACAAAATAAAGCATCAACCTTTCTCCTCGAAACTTAGCTTTATCTTGTTGATGCCTCCATCTCAGTCGTGAGCCGCCAGAATGGGCAGCAAACACCCTCTTAGGATCTCCACTTGTTAAGAGCCCAAACCACCTTGGACCGACTCTTCCCAAAAAAAGAGCTGTGTATTAGCATCCATTTCCCTCTCTTATTGAGCACTAGCCGTTGCACAACTCTTTACCAAATGGTGGAAACAGAAACCGCCACTTCAAATCGTCTACGGAATATTTGGAATTACAACCGCCACTTCAAATCGTCTACGGAATATTTGGAATTACGTCCCAAACCATGCTTTCAAATATATTTATTATTTTAATATATTAATATAAAAAATATTATTTTAAAATATTTTTAATATAAAAAACAATTATTGCCCACATTTTCAAACATCGCTTAGTCAAAAGAAAAAAGAAAAAAGAAAAAAAAGTGTCATAAAACAGAGAGGAGTATTGGATCCTGTCTTTGCTAGCTGGAAAGACCGAAAACACCATTTTCCACTACAAGATTCTTCCATCAAATCCCTTTAATTTCCCAGAACACCCTCCTCAATCCAACCCAGGCCAGCAAAATCCTGTCTTTTTTTGTTCTTCTTGTCCGAAACAGAGCAAGGCAGCCACTTTATCTACACGACAGAACAGAGGCAACACATACCCAGAGACAGAGACAGAGACAGAGAAAGAGAGAGCTAGAGAGAAGGGCAAGGTTTTGTTTTTGTGTCTGTAATGGCAAAGAAGACATGGCCATCGAAGAAGGTGATGACGGGGAAGGATCGGTTGTATCCATGGAAATTCTCTGGTATCAAATGGAAACGTGGTCTTGATTTTCACTTGAACATAATAGACAATTCGGTCTTCAAGGTTCTGTATGTAGCTGAAGCTGCTGTTCTTGTTTCCACTCTCTGCTTCTTCTATCTCTGCTGTGGCTGCCACATATGAGTAATCAATGACTAGCTCGTTGTTTTCTCTATCCATTCATTCTTTCTTCCCTTTATCTGAATCTGTATTCCACCTTTTCAGTAAAATTAAGAGTTAATGATATTTTCGGTATGCAATTTTTTTTATTTTTTTATTTGATTACATCAACATTTATTTTTGCTATTTGAGTGTGTAGATTTTCAATTTTTTTTTGTAATCAAGTATTTCTGTTAAATTACTGTCACTGTTTTTTAAATTATATTTAACTTGATCAAAAATTTGTTAGCCTTTAAATTTAAAAACACTCAACTAATAAAATAAATAAAAATAAAAATGTTTGAAAAATATAAAAGTAAAAAAATAAGTGAAATAAAAACACCTAGACTCAATTGAGAATAAAGTAAAATCTTCAAGTACACATGACAATCTCTGACATATAATTAATATCATCTAATAAATGATGTAGTGATAAAAATTTAGAACTAAAAAGTTTATTTTTTTATGATCTCAGATTTGAGTCCTATAATTACTAATATAATAATCACTAGAGGTTTACATGGTCGTTAACTTCAGGGCCTGTAAAATTAGTCGAGATGCAGGCAAGTTGGCCCGAATATCTTCATCAATAAAAAAAAAAATAGAATCTAACATAAATATTTGATTAGAAAAAAATCAAAAATTTATTTATTTAGATAGAAAAAATAAAAATTAATATACTTAAATAGATAAATTACGACCAAAAATATTATTAACTCAACAAATTAATACAAGTACGCTTAATATCGGCCGAATTTAAAATTACTCAGGACTCAATTAAGACACAGGTAATACTTGAGGGAGCAAATTGTCCTCTTCTATTTTTTGTTTGTTCGGGTGTAGCTCAAGTCTAGTTCCGACTGCCACCAGAAGAAATGCTCTCTACCCCCTGAAATCAAATCTAAACCAAACCATAAAGAAAAGAAAAATGGCATCACCAGCGGCAACACTTCAAAGATCCCAACTCCCCTCCATAACCACCACCGCTTCTCCTTCACATTCTTCCTCTTCTTCCCCCCTTCATCGCCTCTCCACTTTCAAAACCCCTTCTTCGTCCTCTCCCCCTCCACCATCCTCAACCACCACAAACCCATCACCTTCCCCTTTAGACTCTCTCGCCAAAGACCCAATTCTCTCCCCATTCCTCTCCTCCTCCTTCTCATCCACTTCCTTCTCCTCCGCTGCCCTCTCCTCCGGTTCCCCTGCTTCCACTGCCGAACACCTCCACCATGCCATTCGCCTCCTCGAATCCCAACTCCGTTCCGAAGTCCTTTCCCGCCATTCCCACCTCCTCCACCAACTCTCCTCCCTTAAAGACGCTGAACTCTCCCTCTCCACCCTCCGGTCCGCCGTCTCCTCTCTCCAGTCCTCCGTCCGCCGCGTTCGATCCGAGCTTTCTGATCCCCATAATTCTATTCAGCCGAAAACTATTCAGCTCTCGAACTTGCATCGAACCATCCAAGCGTTACAGCACACGACTCGCGCGCTGAGGTCGTCGAAAAAGCTTCGAGATTTAATATCTGCATCAGAATCAGAGCCTGAAAAATTGGATCTTGCCAAGGCGGCGCAATTGCATCGCGAGATCTTGACAATGTGTGATGAGTTTGATTTGAGAGAAATCGATGTGGTTGATGAAGAGCTCAGTTGGGTTAAAGAAACTGGGGAAAAACTGCGAAGCGAAGCAATGAAAGTATTAGAGAGAGGAATGGAAGGACTGAATCAGGCAGAAGTGGGAACTGGGTTGCAAGTTTTCTATAATTTAGGAGAGTTGAAGGTGACTGTGGAGCAATTGGTGAATAAGTATAGGGGAATGGGAGTAAAGAGTGTGGGTTTGGCATTGGATATGAAGGCTATTTCTACGAGTGGTGGTGGTGGTTTTGGTCCAGGAGGGATAAGAGGGAGTGGGACTCCACACATTGGAGGAGGAGCGAAAGCAAGGGAGGGACTCTGGCAGAGAATGGGGAATTGTATGGATAGATTGCATTCTATTGTTGTTGCTATTTGGCATTTGCAGAGAGTGTTGTCCAAGAAGAGGGATCCATTTACCCATGTTTTGTTGCTTGATGAGGTTATTAAGGTGAGAGGGATTTATTTTAGTTTTCATAATGTTTCGGTTTGTTTCCTGCTTTTATATGAATGCATACACCTCGGTTTTGGAATGTGGTACCTTTTGTCGTGTGAACTGCTAACCAGAGTTTTAGTTGGTTTGTAGTGTTTAGGTCTTGTAACGCGGTTAGTTATTCATCTGTTTTGGGTTGATCCTGTACTAGAAGTTGATAGCACTAGTTTGTAATGTAATAACCTGTGCATATCTTTGTACCATTAAACGAAGTTTTTGATCTTCTACTTTTGAATATAACAGAAATAAATGTTCTTGGATAGCAAGATAGCACGATTTGATATCTAGAAAGAAATGCTATTGCATGGAGGTAGTAGGCCTATAATGGACAGATCCAAATCATTTGAAGCTACGGACCATCTCACTTGATCTAGCAATTCAGTGGATTACAATCTATAGTCAAAACTCGTTTATTTTTCTTGGTGTTTTTCAATAATAAATTCAGCAATTTTATATGCTTTGTTTCCAGGCTCATTCCATATAAAAGCTTCCTGAGTAGTTCAAGTCATTGTTGATGGTTTCCTGTGTTTTGGTTGCTTTCCTGGACCATAAACAAACTCAAGAAAGAAACATTCTCATGCTTACGCTTTTTTTTTTGGGTGGGGGGCGGGGTTATTTCTGCGGATGTGTACCTACGATTGCTACTTGTTTTTCTGCCGCTTTACTTTTCCTCTCTTTCTATGCTAACAATAAGCTGATATTCTTGTAGGATGGTGATCCCATGCTAACAGACCGAGTTTGGGAGGCACTTGTGAAGGCTTTTGCAAGCCAAATGAAGTCTGCTTTCACTGCATCAAGTTTTGTTAAGGAGATATTTACCATGGGCTATCCTAAACTCCTCTCCTTGATAGAGAATCTACTTGAAAGAATCTCACGTGATACAGATGTCAAAGGGGTTTTACCAGCTATAACTTTGGAAGGAAAGGAACAGATGGCTGCTGCCATTGAAATATTCCAGACATCTTTTCTGGCTCTGTGCTTAAGTCGCCTTTCAGATCTTGTGAACACTGTTTTCCCAGTTTCCAGCCGTGGAAGTGTTCCTTCCAAAGAACAAGTCTCAAGAATTCTCTCCCGTATCCAGGAAGAGGTTGAAGCAGTTCAATTGGATGGGCATTTGACTCTTCTTGTATTGCGTGAAATTGGCAAGGTTTTGCTCCTGCTTGCAGGACGGACTGAATACCAGGTAATTTTGTAAAACAAACAGTATTTTGGTTTGTTGGCTTAGGTTTCTCCGTCAAGCGCTCTTAATTTTCTGGTATAACGTGCTTATATATGTGGCATCGTTCCCTCTATGATACATAAAAACAATCCAACTTCATATCTTACCTGAGCGTTTACTCAATCTAGTAATTTGATGTTTTCTTTCCTTCTTTTTCCCTTTTTCGTAAATGAACTTATAGGTGATGTGTTCTTGTAAAAGTAGCACAATGCTAAACAACATAAACCGAACTACAAGAGCACAGCTTCAAGAAATGCTATCACATCTCGGAGTCCACTGTGGATTCCGATCATGGCCCCAATCTGATGGTTGATCAATGTTTCATGTTGTGTTTGTGTAGTTTGGTCTTCTGATTAAGACTTTCTCATAAAATCATCATTCTTTTATCTGTTGTGTTAGATTGTTACTTGTTACTTGTAATTGTCCTTTTATTCAAAGGTTGAACAAATGGTTAATTCCTGGTACAGTCATATTTACTAGTTTTTCATGCTCAGAAATCTTGGTTCAAGTAAAGCAACTGTTTTCATAGTTTTAGATAGTAAGCTATCCAAATCTGGTTATTTAACGCTAGTGGTTTCTTCATATCTTGCGGTGTTTTCTGTTTGATTATGATAAATTCCCAATGTTGGAACTTGAGGACAGAGTAACTTGTATGCTGGAAACTTCTTTCACTCGTGTTTTCATTATATCATGTTGCTGGACCATGTCATGGATCTCCTTCTGTGGCTAGGCCTTCAAAAATAATATATAGCAATGAAGATTTTCCAAAGTGGATGTAATTGGATTCTCTGAAGGGTTAGTTTTCTCATGATTTTTTATAGAGGAGAATTCCTTTCATATATAAAAAAACTGCATTGAAATTTCAGATATCTGCTGGTCATGAGGCACGCCAAATTACAGGTCCTGCAACTGCCGCACAAGTCAAGAACTTTGCTTTGTGCCAGCATTTACAAGAAATCCATACGCGGATATCATCTATGATTGCTGGGATGCCCTTTCTCGCTGCGGATGTGTTGTCTCCTTCTCTGGGTGCAATATATGGGGTAGCTCGTGACTCAGTGACACCCCTGTTCAAAGCAATGATTGACCGTCTTGAGACATGCATCCTGCAAATTCACGATCACAACTTTGGTGCTCATGGTATGGATGCTGCAATGGACAACAATGCTTCACCTTACATGGAGGATTTGCAGAAGTGCATTCTTCACTTTCGCACCGAGTTTTTGTCGAGGCTCTTACCTTTAGCAAGGGCTACAATAGCAGGGACAGAAACTATATGCACCCAGCTTGTGAGAAGTATGGCATCACGGGTTTTGATATTCTTTATCAGACATGCATCTCTTGTACGACCCCTTTCAGAATCAGGGAAACTGAGGATGGCTAGAGACATGGCTGAGCTGGAGTTAACTGTAGGCCAGAGTTTGTTCCCAGTAGAACAACTTGGACCACCGTACCGGGCACTCCGAGCATTCCGGCCCCTTATTTTCCTGGAGACATCTCAGTTGGGAGGATCTCCTCTCCTTCAAGATCTGCCACCAAGTGTTGTACTTCACCACCTTTACACCCGAGGCCCTGATGAATTGGAGTCACCAATGCAAAGGAACAGGCTTACACCTCTGCAGTATTCACTGTGGCTGGATTCTCAAGGGGAGGATCAGATTTGGAAAGGTATCAAAGCAACTTTAGATGATTATGCCGCGAAGATTAGATCAAGAGGAGACAAGGAATTTAGCCCTGTATATCCTCTGATGCATCAATTAGGATCGTCTTTGACATAGAATGCTGCCGTGTCCCAAAAGCACCAGTAACAAGTACACACAGAAAACCAGCATTTTTTAGACTTTTGCTTTCATTTTAAGGTTTTTCATTAATCTTCAATGTATATGAGTAAATTGAGGAAGCTTCCTATAGAGTGGTGCTAATTTTGCTCACCAGGTACATTTTTCTCTTCATACAATTTTTTTTCACTTCAATTATACTGTCATTTTTTCTTATTTGCCATGTGTGTAACTATGAAAATCAAGGGATAAATCATTGTTCCAGGAAAACATCAAACTTTAAGCTAATTGTTCATGAAAATGTCTAATTGTTCTTACTGACAGGTAGAAATTCTGATGTTTGCATCTTGAATAACTTGGTTATTTCGCCTTTACCTTGTGATATTGGAATCTTGAAGTTCGTGCCTTGATTCTTCTACTCTTCCCACTCAATTTTCATCCAGAGTAGCATACCACCATCTAAACTCACAAATTTGAAGGTAACTTATTACATAATCCTGGATTTTAGGAACTATGCATCCAGTTGTTGATGTATGGACATCGCTTTTTATATTTGCTGGCTTGATGATTCTTTAGGAGCTTTTAGAACCATCTCGCTTGTCAACTTCAATATCGAGTTCCCCCGAGGCACAAGGGAACTGGATAGGGATCGCCAGCTGCCAGCTGTATATGTCCTGCTTTCATGCACATTTACACTCTATACCTACGTATGGTTAGGACGATGAAATTGAGGAGGAAAGGTTGAAAGAGAACAAAGAGTCGGAATCAGCTTTTGAATTCCCTTTTCATATCCAGTGTTGGATAAGCATGGAGAATAAAATATGGAATCCAATTTTGTCTTTTTAGGCTGGATGGAGAAATGAGAGAAGAAACAAATGAAAGGTAAAAGCAAATAAACAAATAATTACCTTCCCCTTTGCAAAATTTTCTATTTGGGGAGATAGAAAAATTGTGAACCTTGAGACCTGTCTTCTTTCCTTGAGCTCGAGCATCACATGTTACCCGTTCCTTCTTGTCCATCACCCGCCTAGTTCCACAGAAACAAGCATGGTGTAAAGAAATGCCAAACGATAAATGCACACCTCAACTCCTTGTTTTGCTGGAATCCATACAAAATTTATGACCGTACCCACTGGATGGCAAATTGGAATATACCATCGGAAACTCAATCGCGACGTCCAAGCATGGGCATACGTGCTTGTACCATGCTGGACTATGCCAGGAGCAACCTTTTGAACCTCAGAAAACCAACTGAAAAATTCATAGCAGAGGTCAACAGTACAGTTCCTCCTGGTTATGCTGGTAAAAGAAAGCCATTCATTTAGTTCGCTGTTTAGTATTTACCAACTCAGAATCACTTGCCACCTTAGTCTGAAAATGCCTTGGAGGGGAATACAATGACTAAAAGCTTTGAACACAAATAAAAATTCTGACTGCATTTTCTATCTTTATCTTTATCTCCATAACGTCCTGACTGGTTTAACCGTCCACCCCTCAAGGTCAGGTCAGTGGGCAATAGGTTATCCGCATCTAAACTTTAACAGAGTAGGAGGGTTTGTAAACATGGGATCTTAAAAGTTCACGCAAGGTGGCTTATCTCTGTTTTGCTTCACCAGATTTCAGTACTGTGTGTTCTGGTTCTTCTGCCGCCCAGTTTATTAATATCAGTTAAAAGTCATCAAACCAGCTTAATCTTTGCAGTTTGATCATATTCTTTTGTCGTTACATGATTAGTTAGTTATTTGGAATCTAATGCAAGCTTTGGTTGAGCAGCCAGACCTAGAAAACAGATGATGGTCTTCTTCTAAAACATGATAAATTAATTTATGCCAGAAACCTCTCATATTGGAAAATATAAAATTATTCATTAACCAGTAGAGCCGTAGAGGATCCTTTTGTCATATTGTGTTCCTACTGAGCAGCCTCGTGCATACATCGTGCCGCTCGGATTTTTTTTCCCAAGGGGAATTTTACTTGAAGTAACCTGTGAAAGCATCCCTTATAATTTAGACTAGTAATGCTATTTTAACCTATTATTTTTCCAGAAATGGCTTTCTGAAAAGTTTCATACGTACGTTGAATGGGTGGACACCTTATATCAAATGATAGAATATTTTTCAGGAAATGATTTGGGGAAGAATCTTTCTATCATCACTAATCCTTCTTGTTGTTTTTTCTCCTAATCGTCTTGGTTAGAACTCCATTACCATGAAAGTGGTGCATGCGCGTGTTTCCTCCCAAAACTGTTGGAGATGTCGATCCAATCTGATCAAGTTGCAACAGATGTTATGTTTACCAACGAAAAACTTGGCAATCAGTAGAGATTAAAATGCAATCAGAAGCTTTCTTTGCTTCCAACCCTATATGCCCAGAACTTTATTTATTGCTGACAAAAGTAAATAATTATTCCACTATCAGAGATAAGAACAAGATTTAAATAGATGCTCATAAGAGAAATATGTACAGACAGCTAAAGTTCTGCACAAAAGTTAATTAACCGATTAACACATCTTGCTGACATGGTCTAAATGGACATATGCTAAACACTGCCCATGGACGAACAAATCTCATAAGAACTTGCTACAAAATGAATCATTTTTCATATCACCCCCGTGACAGGGATTTTTTTCCCCGGTCATGGACAGGACACGCCATCCCACAAAATTTGTATCTCCAGCGAAGATCGGACAGGCTTTCCACGTCGAGGAGTTTCATGCGTGTTACCGTGGGCAATGCGTTTCCATAACTGCAGCTAGCATACAAGATTAAAAAATTGACGAGGAGTATTACCGAACGTTAGGCACAAGATGTGACTTGCAGCGAGCCTGCACTTAATAATTAATTAGAGGAATTTTGTCCCCACAATTTCGTTTCACGTTGCCCAAAGGACAGCGAACGCCAAAAGTCCAGATCTTGATTTGACATTGGACGTGGAAATAGAAAATGACACATTCTATCTGACGAAACTTTTTTTCATTTCCTTTTCACACTAAAAGTTAAACGAATCCAGCGTCAACGCATACACGTATATTTTCAATAACAAGAACTGATGTGATTACTTGTGTCCTACGACAGCTCCCTCAGTACTCCATGCATCCATGACATTAGTACTGTTATTAATGCTTTTGTGTTTGATACAATACCAATACATTAATGTATTTCTTGCCAAAATGTTTCTTTAACAATATAATTTTCAAACTGATGAACAAATTTAACTGGGATCAAAAACCTCTGCCAAGTAAAACGAGCCCAAACTATTACCTGAATTAATTGCATCCACGTGTTTGCAGTGGTGGTTGACTCAAGTTTTTTTT
>Ga0325405_1002868_pt1 | contig 17783 bp, 15 predicted proteins | sample PopdelMetagenome_21_FD_205663 | JGI IMG/M metagenome (GOLD analysis project Ga0325405, IMG submission 205663) | Populus deltoides microbial communities from Bellville, Georgia, United States - Xylem-Control-R2 | ecosystem: Host-associated > Plants > Phyllosphere > Stem > Wood/Secondary xylem...
TCAAGCCGAAGGGCATCACCATAAATTTATAGTGCTTATTGTGTGTCCTAAAAGAAGTTTTATGTATGTCACCAGGGGTCATACGAATATGATGATATCCTGACCTTAGATCCACCTTGAAGAAAATCGTGACCCTAACTAGCTCCTCTAACAATTCCTCAACTATAAAAATAATGAATTTATCTTTAATAGTTAATTTGTTCAAGGCTCTGTAGTCAACACACAACTTCTATAAAACCATCCTTCTTCTTATCCAGCATCATTAGGGAAACATATGGGTTGTTGCTTCGTTGTATAACTCCTAACCTTAACATTTCTTAAACCATTTGTTCAATTGTATCCTTTTATAATCCTGAATACCTGTAAGGTCTCAGGTTAACAGGTTGGACACTAGCCTTGATAGGAATGGCGTGGTCATGCCCTTTATAGAGAGGTAAGCCTTTAGGTTCTTGAAATATTTCTTTATAGGATGTTAGCAAAGCCATTAAGTCAGGGGACTTTATCTCATGAATAAGAGAGGTAGTTGTAAGTGAACATATATTCTTATCTTCAGCTCTCAACAACCTGGGGCTACATAAACTAACCCTATCTACATGAGTGTTACTATTAAGTAAGCTTTTGAGCTGTTCCACCTTGATGGTCTGGAAAGGATGAGATTATTACCTTTCAACAACACTTGTTGCCCTTGCCAAAAGAAATACATCCAAAGCTCTTTATAGTTGGAAATTATATTGCCAAACATTATTAGAAACTGAATCTTGAGGACCATATCATATCTATTAAAATCCATTACAAACACATTTGCCTTGAACCCTATTCCTTACATCCTCCACCTAAAATCCTTACACATAGCAGTACAGATCATTATACCTCCATTAACAATCTCTACTATCAAAGTTTTAATGGTCTTGAGGTCACATTGTAAGAGATTAGTCATACGTATGTTAAAAAAATTATGCGCATTGCTTAAATCCACTATAATAAATAAGGGTTGCTTATCAACCTTCTAGTAAACCTTAAAGTATAGAATCTTGTAGTATCTTTTAAGGCATTAAGAGATAAATAAGGGGTTGTGACTTCATCATTGAACTCATTTCCCTTGTTGTCCTCTTTTTATAAATCATCTTCATTATCTATTATGAACATAAAGTATATCCTTTTAGTTTTACATCTATTCTTAGGAAAATATTTCTCATCGCACCAAAAGCATAAACCCTTAGCCTTACACCTATCAAGTTCTTTATTTCTTATAGTTTTGGTGGGTTTGGTGTTAGTTTTAGTTTGGAGGGTTTGAGTTAAAGGAGTCACTAATGGATTTAGAGGTGTGTTTTGGTTGTTTGTAAAGGAAAATAGATTTCTATAAAAGGTTTGAGGGGAGTTGATCTTTGGCTAGTTATATGGATTGATGGGTAAGACATGGTGTTTGGTACCTCTTTGTAAGGAATGTCTGTAGGAAAGGGTATTGGCCTGTAAACAAATTGAGTTGAGTTGAGTTGAGTTGAGTTGTAGGCTTTGATATAATGATTTTGGTTCAAATATTTTCACCAAGTTTTTTTTTTTATCTCTACCTCTAACCCTTCCATGAAAAAAAACTAAAGCCTACTTCTCAGTAATCTCTTTTTTGTTCCATAGCATATCAAAATCCTGGATCTAAGCTTCCAAATCACCCTCCTGTTTTATGTCCTTAAGCTTTTATAGTGGGTCCTTCTACCAACCAAACCTATAACATAATGCTTCAACATACTCACCCCCATGTAACATCTTGGTTCTCTATGCATCTCATAAAGTTTTGGTGCCAGTATAATGCTCTCCCATCTAAATAATATGTTGCTAATTTGAGTTTATCAACCTCTTGAACTTTTTCAATCTCAAAGTAATGATTGCACTTGCAAAACCACTTGTAAACATCATTACCATCAAAACTTGGGAAGTCATGCCTAGGTTTATAAGCCTTATAAGATGGACAATGATCCCTATAGTTATAACAAGCATTAGGGAATAAGTCATGGTTTTGAGTACATTGAGTCACTATGGTTGCACTAGATTCTCCCACAGGTAGTTGTAGTTTCCATAGAAGGGAGTGTTGTTGGAATGACAGTTCATTGATAAGGTTTTTTTAGTTCATCGATCTTCATTTCATGACTAGTTCTGGTGCTTTCTAACTTTTGGCCATACCTCTCTAATAGCCTCATCATTTGTTCATATTTCTAAGTCTGCTCCTTATTTGCTGATTCCAAAGAGTCTTCCAGCTTCTTAAGATCCTGGGACCTCGTTTATGGTGCTATTACCCGAGTCCAAAGATCTTCTCTGATATCACTTATAGCAAGTTGGATTTTTACAGTGCCAATCTGGATTTGATCCAATAGTAGGTATGGAATAAAGTTAGCTAACACAATTAAAAAGGAAGAGTTATTGCTCTCAAGGTCCAATAATGGATAATATGAAAAGTGGTTAGCAGGAAAGAGAAGGTTGCTAGGTTTCTTGGATTCTAGTAGTGTTAATTAACTCATCATTTTTACATTTATTCATGATCATGCCAGACAATGTCTTTTACATTTATAACAAGTAACTTCTTCTAGAATGAATTCCTAGAACATACAAGAACAAGGGAATAATTCATCCTAATAAAACATAGTGTAAAAGGGAGTTATAGTTGGGATTACTATTCTAGTAAAATGGTGCGTAAAAGGAAGCTGTAATGAGTCTCTTAGCTAAATGAAATGGTACAAATTACTCTAAGAAAAACTGTGAATTTGAGTAACAATCTATAAGGTAATGATCAACTTATTTAAATCAAATCCTTTTCTGATATGCCTTATTTCTCTTTTTTTTTTTGTTTTAAGCTCCTGACAAACATCCTTTAAACTCTACTAAAAATTCAATTATGTGTCCTTTACTAAAAAATCACTTTGAAAAGGACTTTCAACAGTGATTAAGAAGTGATAACTCACTGATTTGTTACCAATAGAAAATAGGACTAGAAAGAAAAATATCAAAAACCCAGATCAAATATAGTGATTTTGACCTTGGACTCCAAGAAAAAAGCAAGCTTTCAACTAGATTTGATTCCAAAGGAGAGTGCTTTTACTTGAGAACAAGATTTTGGAACCCCAATATTCTATTTCTTGTTGCTACAACAAGAGAGATGTTAGTGAATGATGAGAATGTTGACCTTTGAGTCACATATTAATATTTATATATTTTGATGATAACAATTAAATAAAAATAGACTAATAATATGCTTGGTTAAGAATAAATTTAAATAGGTTTATATGAAGATCATCAACAAATATAAAAAATTAAATGAAAAAAAATCAATCAACAAGTCCAATATGCAAAGCAAGTGAAGACTTAGTTCTTAAGAATTCATTTTAGTGCAAATTATGTAAATATTTATATCTTACGTGATATCATAAATTAAAATTAATTCATACACTTCACATTGCATACATTATAGAATTGATAGGCATTTAGTCAGTTTAAGATTTACTAGGCTTAACATTATTAAAACCAGATTTTAAGTTAAATCGATCGACCATTTGATGTACCAAATGAACCAGTCGACTGTTTGTTCATTAAGGATGAGCACATGAGAATATGAAAAAATTGGTTGACCGATCGACTTGATCAATCTAAATCGGTCGACCGTTTCTTTTGTTAAAGGAACAGTAACAACTATAAAACAACTAGTTTTTGTTAGAAACATGTGTGTGTGTGTGTGTGTGTGTGTGTGTGTGTGTGTGTGTGTGTGTATTAGCTTGTCTAATTGAAGAATTGGGTACATAATTTGAATATATATTATGTACAAGCTATTTTAAGAGCAAAAACAACTTTAAATCATCAATCCTGAATCAAACTCGTATTTGTTCATTAAAACCTTTACATTCTCTTGTGAAGACTTAGTTCTTAAGGATTCATTTTAGTGCAAGTTATGTAAATCTTTATAACTTACATGATAACACAAATTAAAATGAATTCACACACTTCACATTGCATGCATTATAAGATTGATATGCATTTAGTCGGTTCAAGACTCACTAGGCTTAAAACTATTAAAACTAGATTTTAAACTGAATTGGTTGACCGCTTATTCATCAGGGATGAACACCTGAGAATTTGCAGAAATCGGTCGACCGATTGACTTGACCAATTTGAACTAGTCAACTGTTTTAATTGTTAGAGAAACAATAACAAATATAAAACAATTAGTTTTTATTGGAAACATATATATAACTTGTCTAATTAAAGAATTGGGTACATAATTTGTGCATTAAAACCTTCATATTCTTGTACAAGAATAAACTCTCACACTCACTACACTTAAACACTTTCATATATTCTAAGTGCTATTGAGTGAGCTATATAGATATAACCTTCAATTGTAATATCTATTTTTTGAGAGAGTGTTGTTATATTTCAATCAAATTGTAATTCTTCAAGAGTTTAAGTGAAAAACTCTTGGCCATTGGTTAGGTACATCACCAAGGTGAAAAATCTTGAACAGGGTATTTCTTCAAGTGATGAAAAAAAGACTTGGTGAGGATTTATTAAGAACATTGTAATCTTTAGCTTGGATTAATAAAGAATATAATACTCAAGACTGGTTGGTGCTTGAGGTTTAAATGTAAGTTTGTCGAACCACGTTAAAAATTGAGTTTGCAATTTCTATACCTATACTTTTTACTTTAAACATCTTAATTATATTGTTGGTTAATTGTGTTTGATTGACTTAATTGTAATATTTGTTATTATTAGTGAAACATCTAATTCATCCCCTCTTAGGTGTTATTGTTGCTTTAATCCTAGAATAACAGATAAATAAATGAGAGCAAAGAAGAAGAGGCTTGTTGTTGAATTTCTTGACCTAGAAGGAAATAAAAAGAAATTACTGGAATGGAAAACTTTCAGAGTTAGTGCTGTTCTTTTTACATGAATCAAACTGAAAAATCCAACCAAAAAATATAGAAAATGACACTTTAGTTTTGCAGCTTCATACATGTTTTTATTCCTTATTTGGACAATAATTTTGATAATTGTTATGAATATATTATTGAGCTTATATTCATACATATGTATAGATTTATTATTTATATATGTTTTAGTTTATAAATAGAGGTGATTTCAATATGATAAGAAGTGAGATATTTTGGTTTCTGTTTATACTTTGTTTTCTTTTTATTTATCTTTTTAAAAAATTATATCACATTATAAGCACAATCGAACCATAATAAATTATGAAATTTTTTCTTCACCTGTCTATTCTATATCATCTATAAATTCTAATTTTATTTTTGTTTATAAGATAACGATATATATGTCTGCATAGTTTTAAAACATAATTAATCTCCTAAAAATATAGTAGAATTAAGAAAATCATTAAGATTATGATTTTGTCTCTTTAACAAGATAAATTTTTATGATTTTTTTAGTCTCTTAAAAAAATTCTTACAATTTTATATATTTTTTTTCTCCTGAAGAAGACTAATATATATTATATCATGTTGGTCTCTCTAAAAGTTTTATTCATAAAGATGATTTGATGTAATTTATGTGCATTTGCTATTATTAGCTGTTTGACTCATGCTTTGTCGTGAGTTAGATAAAAAAGAATATTCAACACAAAAAATAAATATCACGACATTTCATACATGTTTTTGACATAAAAAACCTCTATTATAAATTTAAAAGTTTATGCATGTATTTAATTAAATAAATAAATCAATAATTATTTGTGGTCGATTCCTAACCAACCAAAATTAACCATCCAAACCCGTGACCTGGTTATAGAGTCAATCAAGTTCAACAATTTTTTTAATAATTTTCTATTTAACTATATGATAAGAAAAATAGACGCTAGCAAAGTTACAAACCAACTAAATATCGGGGCATCTGTTTGAGATTGCGACAAACCAACAAATATCAAATCAAAACAAATTATTATACCCAATTAAAATTATAAAAATATTAAAGGATGGAATTCAAAGAAAAAAAAAATTAAGCAAGAGAAATCAATAAAGTTCCAATTAGGAAGGATCAAATTGGGGAAAAAACTGATAAAAAAAAGAAAAAAAAAGGCCAAGACACGTAGGTCTGGGGCAACCCTCACGTCTAGGTCTGTTTATTTATTTATTTTTGTTTTTTATAAGGTAGAAGACATATGGTCCACTTATGTTTTTGGAAAAAAGTAGGAGGTGATGCGTCGCTTGCTTTGCCTAAATTTCAGCGACTAAAGGTAGTTGAAAAGTCAAGCAGGGGTGTTTAACACCAAAAACATCCATTTCCAAGCATTTTGTAACCTAAAAACACTATAAAGACCTAAATATACCCATTTATACCTTCAATAACCCAAAAAAGATCAAAAAACAAATCAACCTGAAACCCAACTTTTTGAGGTCAGATCTAATTTTTTAAGCAATTTTAAGATGAAATATCACCTTAGTGGAACTCTTTTCATCAAAAGGAACCTCGTAGACACGAAGATCGACTATTTGATGGTGAAATTTTTTGTAAATCGATATTTTCTTTCTCTACCACCCTCAAACCAGGGACCACAAAATAAGAGAAATGAAGTTTTGGATCAAAAGTGAATTTTGAAAAATTAACGAGATGAAAAATAGGTGTGTTGCAAACCAAAAGGATCAAAGTAAACATTTTAGTCAATTTTGAGACCACCCCTATTTCTTCCTTGTTTTTCATATTGGTCCCCCTATCTTTTAATTCTACCATTCATTAATAAAATAGAAGTAATTGGCCTTGAATTTGGCCATAGAAGGCTGTAATTGATAAGAAAATTAATAACCAAAATGAAAATAAATCCATTGTGGAAGTCCACAATGAATTGTGAAGGGAGTTACATTGGCATGGTGAAAAGTATTTTTCCATGCCTTTTAGTGTTTTGTTAATATATCTTACAATCAAGTATTCATATGTTCTTGACAAAATTTTAAAAAAAGATATGATCACAGTAAGCAATAATACTTTCGAAACTCTATGAATAGATTCACTCGCGATTATGGTATTTTAAAACTATAAGCGAGTATAACTTTGCAACATTTAAAATTACTTAATTAAAAATATTCGAAGAAAATATTAGTGAGGAAGACATGTTAAAGAAAACTTATTCTACTTTTCATGCTTATAATATGCTCTTGTAGTAGTAATATCTTAAGCATGTTTATGAGAAATGTTCTAAATTGATATCATATCTTCTTATTGCTAAACAAAATAAAGAGATTTGATGAAAAATCATCAATCACAATCAACTGGTTCAAAGCCAATCCTTGAAGTGAAATGCTATAACATATGATTATTGTGAACATGGTCATGGAAGTGGTCATAATCATGACTATAATAACTATGGATATCATGGTGGTCATAAAAAATCAAATTTTAATAAGTCAAAAATTAATGAGAAGTATGGAAAGGGAGAATATTCATAAAAAATAGCCCTCTAAAAATGCAGAAAGGCCACTGGTCATGTACATGTATGTCTAAACATCTTATTAATCTTTACCAAGTATCATTGAAAGAAAAAGGAAAAGGAGTATAAAGAAATTTTGCTAAATATCAAATTCGTTGGATATTACACATCTTGATACCTCTTAACTTTTTTGAAAACTTTAATAGGAAATTAATCATTTGATCGACAATGAAAATATTTATCTTGGTGAAAATATCTAGTATATTTTTTTTTCTTTACTATGCTATTTTTAATCTTTAACGTGTTATCTTTTAATTTAGTATAATGTATTTTATGTTATTATACAAAATTGATGTACTTGAATTTGTAGAATCCAATAGTTGTGAACAGTCAACTATGGATCTACCAACAATAGATCATTCAAAAAGCCTAACAAACTTATTTATAGACTAATATGAGAGAGATTCTAAACAAGAGGTATGTTTATGCTTGATAAGAAAAGCCCATAACTTTCAATCCGACAATTATATTATGCTAAAGTTTTTTTCATATGATTTTATAAGCCTAATTCTCAAGGTATTAAGCCAAGTTGTAAAAGACCCTCAAATTAGGCTTCAAAGATGTTTTTGGAGCCAATTTAATTATTATCGTTTTTATTTATGGATTTTTAGCTTAATTTTGGATTATATATATATTTTTTTATTTGACCGAGGATTCTAATTTTTGTACTTTGTAAATGTTATTTTCTGACCTATTTAAGAAGTTATAAACCTCCTAAAAAGGCAAACCATATCATATAAAAAATACTCTATAATAAAATATGAATTAGAGTTCTTATGGTGAAAACCTTTTTTACCAAAAACTTTATCTTTCTTATGCTTGTTGTCTTTTTATGTTGTTTCTATTTTCATCAAAAAAAATTATCTTTTTTAAATAAATAACTAAAATAAAATTCATGCTTCATATCTATAATTCCTTTTCATTTTATTTTGAATAAATATGGACTTATTTGAAATAAATGATAATGATCTATATCTTATTGATAGTACAACAATACACACCATTTTCAAATATATATATAACAAATGTTAAAACAATATATGATTTTACAAATTTAATTGAAGGCTCTAAAAAGGCATTATGCTCCATAGAGGAGCAAGATTATTTATAAGTGATACATTAATTTTTAGCATATTGCAATGAAATCTACTAAGTTTTAAGGATATATATCATGATGGTTATCACATTAATATCATAGATAAAAGTGGAATATAATTTCTTTATAATACATCACTTATCTCAAGCAAGAATTATACAGTGGAAAAGTTTTCATCATTCTCATCTAAATTATATTATACATATATTAATCTAATAGATTCTAATGTTGTGATTAACTAGAAGTTATTTGACCCAATGACTTCTATTCTTTGTTATGATTGGTTAGGCCATTAGGTGTAATAATAACAAGAAAAATTATTGAAAATTCAAATGGATACCCATTAAAGAACCACCAAGAGAGTCAAATATCAAATGAATACTGCTTGTGCTCAAAGAAAAATGATTAATACATCATCGTTATCTAAAGTTGAAATTGAATCTCCTTTATTTATATAATGAATTCAAAAGGATATATATGGATTTATTATCCTATCATATGAAACATTTTGATATTTTTATGGTATTAATAAATGTCTCATCATGTTGTTTTTTGGTCATATGTTTTTTTGTTACATGCTAGAAATATTACATTTGCAAACTTTTTGTCAAATCATTTGATTGAGAGCATAATTTCTAGAATATATAAGTAAGAGAAATTATCTTGACAATGCTGAAAGATTTACATCTTAATTATTTAATGATTATTGCATGTTAATTGGAATTATTGTTGAGCATCTTGAGGTTCACATGCATAAGCAAAATAGTTTAATAGAATCTATGATTAAATATATGCAGCTAATTACTAGACCATTATTTATGAGAACTATGTTGCCAAGTTCTTGTAGGAATTTTTATATTGCATCTTGCAACATTAATTTGGATTAGGACATTTACTTATTATAAATACTTATTGTTACAATTAATTTTTGATCGAGAACCAAATATATTTCATTTGAGAATTTTTTGTTCTACTATATATATACTCCAACTTTTTTACCATAACAAAAATAAAAAAATAGGTCCACCAAGGAGATTGAGAATCTATGTTGGACTTTAATCTTCATCCATTATTAAATATCTTGAATTGTTGACTGAGAATGTTTTTACATCATGTTTTACTATAAAAGCATGGCTTTTACATCTTTTAAAAAATTCATTTATAAGATACGTATTGCTTTAAAGATATTTGTTGATATGCTCACAGAAAAAGAAGAAAAATATGCATTATACTATTTTTATCCTACCCCTAGGTTTTATCCTATTAGATTTTCAGGCAAGGTAATTCTTAATGAGACAACAAGAGCGTATAATAAGAATATTAATGTAATTTGTAACCATCTAGTATGTGATACAGTGATAAGAGCTTGTGATTAAGGGGTTTGAGGAGAGACAATGAGAGGATCTATTGGAGGATACTGCCTTTCATATGCCCCTAGAGCCTCAGCAGTCAAAACTAGAAGAGTCGACTGGACTCATTCGTGACACCGACTTGAGACAGACTGAGGGGTTACAACTCGAGGGTTCAGACCAGTAAAGACAGGAAGTCATGCCTCCAGCTATGGCTCCAGCACCTATAACGGTTCCTACACTACATGTTGACCTTTTGTTCATAGCTCATATAGTGAGAGCAGTGGTTGAGGCAATGCCTGGTGCCTCGGCCCTGACAATCCCAATAGCTCCGGCAGTACAAGCAGCATCAGCGGCTACGACAAAAGCTGATAATATGGTCACATTAGTGCGGATTGTAAAAAGCATGAGAGAACTTGGGTGCGAGCCCTTTTTAGGTGAACCAGACGCCGAGATAGCAAGAAGATGGCTTCATACAATTAAGGATACTCTGGATCAGATGCATGTAATAGAGGGCTTGCGAGTGAACTGTGCCGCTCATTTGCTTTCTAATAGGGCACGGTCCTGGAGGGATACAGTGAGATCGAGGAGACCCGCAAGATCCTGGACTTGGGCTGAGTTTAAAACGCAGTTTGAACATCAGTTTTACTTCTCCTATCATCGAAAAATTAAGGAATAGGAGTTTCTGACCTTAAGGCAAGGAGACATGTCAATACTTGATTATGAGAGGAGGTTTCATGACCTCTCCATGTTTGCCTCGCATTATGTCCCTGGTGAGCAACATAGGGTGGAAAGGTTGAGGGATGGATTGCGGCAAGAGTTGAGACAAGGGTTGATTGTATTTAAGTTTGAGACCATTAGAGATCTTGTTGAAACAGCAGAGGCCCTGGAAGCTTGTATGAAAGAGGGCCAACAAGGCCAACATGGTTTTGGTAAATGAAAGGATACAGAGTATACCCATAACAGATCCCCTTTCTTAAAAAAAAGGAAAGGACAGTACAACCAGTTTAAAAAGGTGGGAGGTACTTCAGTTGCATCAGTTCAGACTACTGAGGTGGGGTCGACAGGAGGACATCCAAATCTTAGGGTTAATTTTTCTAGAGGAGTGTTAGAGCAGAGAATGATCAATTATCCCTTCTGTTCATTATGGGCAAAGGCATCCAGGGAATTGTTCTGTAACACCAGGGCGGTGTTATATATGTCGAGGGGAGCACATGTGGAGGGACTGCCCGTACTTAGCCGAGGCTATTATTATTGCGGGGTCAAGGGCATTTCCGAAGAGATTGCTCCCGTAGGACTGAAATCACCCAAAATCAGCAGCAAGCTCAGAGTCAGTAGCAGTCCGCTACCGTGAATAGACCAGCCAGACAGGTTTTGTCAGGGGCCAACGGCAGTAGGAGCCGAACTCATGCCCAGGGTGACAGAATAGGGGGGCCGAACCCAAGGTAGAGTATACTACATGACCCAGGAGGAGACCAGGGCCACTTCTGATGTAGTGGCAAGTACATTGCAGTTAAATTCTCTGTTAGTTCATGTATTGTTTGATTTGGATGCCACACACTCATTTGTTGCAAATAAACTTGTGGGGGGATTAGGGAAAAATCCTTGTAGAATAGAAAATGAGTTTATTATAAGCACTCCATTAAGTGAAACTGTGAATGTTGATCATATGTATAAAGATGTCCAGATTAATATAGGTGGTTGTGAATTAAAAGTAGATTTATTACCACTAGAATTACATGATTTTGATGTCATCTTGGGAATGGACTGGCTAAGTATGAATAAAGCTTAAATGGACTGTTTCACAAAAACAGTAACTCTTCAAGGGCCCGATGGTAAGAAGATAGTGTTTAGGGGGGGAGAAATGTCATCCCAAACTGTATTATCTCAGCTATGGCTGCTAGGAAAATGATAAAAAAGGGGTGTGAGGCTTACCTTGCCTATGTCTTAGACACCAAAATGGGAGATATTCAAGTGTCAAATGTTCCAATAATAAGGGAATTTCCTGATGTATTTTCGGATGAACTGCTGGGAGTCCCCCCGAAGAGAGAAGTGGAGGTTACTATTGATGTACTGCCTGGTACGTTTTCGATAGCCCAATCACCGTATAGGATGGCGCCAGCCAAGTTGGCCAAACTGAAGATCCAACTATTGGAATTACTAAATAAAGGGTTTATTTGTTCGAGTAATTCACCATGGGGATCTCCTGTGCTATTTGTGAAGAAAAAGGACGGGACTCTTCGGCTTTGTATAGATTATAGGCAGTTGAACAGAGTAACAATAAAGAACAAAATCCACTCCCGCGGATAGATGATTTGTTTGATCAGCTAAAGGGGGCAAGAATGTTTTTGAAAATAGATCTGAGGTCGGGATACTATCAGTTGAGGATTAAGGAACTAGATGTAGCAAAAACCGCATTCAGAACTCGGTATGGATATTACAAGTTCTTAGTAATGCCGTTTGGGCTAACAAATGCACCGGTTGTGTTCATGGATTTGATGAACAGGGTCTTCCGACCATACTTAGACAAGTTTGTGGTGGTATTCATAGACGACATCTTAGTTTATTCAAAGTCATATTTGGAGCATGAACAACATCTGAGGCAGATATTGATGACCTTAAGGGAGTATCGACTATATGCCAAACTTAGCAAGTGTGAATTCTGGCTAAAGGAAGTGATTTTTCTGGGACATATTATATCAGCTGAAGGAATATCGGTGGATCCTAGAAAAGTTGAAGCAGTATTGAAATGGGAAAGACCTACCAATATCACTGAAATTCGTAGTTTCCTTGGATTAGTAGGGTACTATCGAAGATTTATTGAGGGATTTTCTACCATAGCTATTACCATGACTCGGTTGACTCGAAAAGAGACAAAGTGAGAGTGGACTCAGGAATGTGAAAAAAGCTTTCAAGAACTGAAAAAAAGACTCACTACTGCACCGGTGTAAACACTCCCATCAGGAACTGAAGGATTAGTGGTTTATAGTGATGCATCGAAGAAGGGACTAGGGTGTGTATTGATGCAACACGGTAAGTAATTGCGTATGCCTCAAGACAGTTAAAGGCTCACGAAATCAATTACCCGGTGCATGATTTAGAATTAGTCGTTGTGGTGTTTGCCTTAAGAGTATGGAGGCACTATTTATATGGGTCTCGGGTTTAGATATTCACGGATCATAAGAGTTTGAGGTATCTAATGACGCAGAAGGAATTGAATATGCGGCAAAGACACTAGGAGGAATTGATAAAAGATTATGATTGTGTAATCGATTATCATCCGGGGAGAGCAAATGTAGTCGCAGATGCTCTTAGTCGCAAGGTCAAGACAGTCGATGCTCAGTGAGAGGATTGAGATGAAAAAAGAATTGCTAGAATTAAGAAAGATTGATGCTCAAGTAGAGGCAGGACTGGATGAGTCATTAGTGGCCCAATTAAGAGTAAGGTCAACACTCTGGGACATGGTACTAAAAGCTCAGCAAGAATATCTGGAAGTTTGTAAGATAAGAGAAAAGTTGAGGTCAGGAATTGAGACGTCATTTCAAATTCAAAAAGATGGAATAGTAGTCCTTGGAAGACGAATGTACTTACCAGATGATCAACTGCTGAAAAGGGAAGTTTTACAGGAGGCCCACGAGTTTACATTTGCAACATACCCTGGAAGTACTAAAATGTACCAGGATTTAAAAGATTTTTATTGTTGGTCGAATATGAAGAAAGAAGTGGCTGAATATGTGGCAAAGTGTGGGATTTGCCAACAAGTAAAGGTGGAACACTAAAAACCAGCTGGGTTTTTACAACCATTATTGATACCTGAGTGGAAGTGAGAAAATATCACGATGGACTTTGTATCTAGATTACCGAGAGGAAAAAGAGGAAGCGATGTTATTTGGGTCATTGTGGACCAATTGACTAAATCTACACTCTTTTTGGCAATGAAAATGACAAACTCGGTGGAGAAATTGGCAAAATTGTACGTGGATGAAGTTGTAAGATTACACGGTGTGTCAGTGTCAATAGTTTCAGATCGAGATCCAAGGTTTACCTCTCGATTATTGCCAAGTGTTCAACAGGCTCTCGAAACGAAGTTGAATTTAAGCACAGCTTTTCTTCCTCAGACTGATGGTCAATTTGAGAGGACTATTCAAATATTAGAGGATTTACTAAGAGCATGTTATTGGAGTTTGGAGGAAATTAGAAAGATCATCTGCTGTTAGTATAATTCACTTACAACAACAGCTACCAGGCTACAATAGAAATGGCTCCCTATGAAGCCTTATACGGTAGAAGATGTTGGAGGCCAGTATGCTGGGAAGAAGTAGGAGATAGACAACTAATTGGACCAGAGCTGGTACAGATTACCTTTGAGAAGATAAAGATCATAAAGAATAGAATGAAAGCAGCTCAGGATAGGCAGAAGAGTTATGCGGATAATAGGAGAAGACCCTAGAGTTTGAAATTGGTGACAAAGTATTTTTAAAAGTCGCCCTGTGGAAACAGGTGTTAAGATTTGGCTTGAAAGGGAAATTGGCGCTGAGGTTCGTTGGGCCTTTTGAGGTCACCAAAAGGATTGAGCTCGTGGCTTGCAGATTGGCTCTACCTCCACATCTGGCCAAAATCCATGATGTGTTTCATGTCCCTCTGTTAAGAAAGGCTGAAGTGGATCCATCTCGGGTCTTGCCTCAAATTCCTCTAGAAATTGATGAGAATTTAACATTGGAAATGAACCCGGTGAAAGTCTTAGATTACAGTGTGAAGGAATTGAGAAATAGGAAGATTCCAATTATCAAAATATTATGGAAGAATTCCCAAATCGATGAGGTGACTTGGGAAAGAGAATCTCAAATGAGACAGAAACACCCCGAATTATTTCTAGATTCAGGTACGAGGTTCAATTTTGAGGACAAAATTTCTTTTTAGGGGAGGAGAATATGAAAACCCGCTAAATTATAATCTGAGTAAAATAAATAAAGTATCGAATAGATTAAATAAAAGGATTTCAAGTATTGTAATTGGATACAATAAAATAAAATATAAGATGTTAAGGTGAGAATTAAGTAAAAAGAAGAGTTGAGTGACAAAAATATAAATGAGAAGAAATGAGGGCCAATGTGTAAATAAGTAAAAGTTAGACTATAAATGCTCCTTTTTTTCTCTTTTAGCCGTGAGCTTTAAACAAAGAGAGGGGGAAGAATTGTGCAATTTTTGTACTTAAATTCTGATTGATTTCACTAATTAAAGTGAGTAATTAGAGTGATTAACTTAATTAAACATCAAGAGGGGGTTGATTTTAAGGTGGTAAGTGCATTGAAGGAAGGATTTCAAGTTAGGGTTTAAAGAGGGAGAAGAAGAAAACTTGATTTTTCTTGCATTTTTTCCTTAAATCCTTATCAAAGTGAGGTAAATAACATGCTTCAAATGATTAATTCCTTTAATTTTATGTTTGATGAAGGATTATGCAAAATTATGATTATGTGAAATTGTGGATTTATGTTATAATTTATAGGAATGATGCAAATTATATTTGAACCATGTTAGAAAGCATGAATTATGATTGAGTAAGTGTTTAATTTTAAGTAAAAGAAACAAAAATTATTTTTCCTCATTTTAATTGAATATTTGGCCAAAAGAGGAATAATTTAGGGGATTTGAGGTTTAATAAAATTGTTTGGAAAATATGGGAAGATGAAGGTTTATAAGTGTTATTATATAAATGGAGTAAGAATTTTTCAAAGAGAAAAGAAAAAACTGCACTTCCTTCCCTAAGTTGTTTTTGGCTAAATAGAGAAGAAAAATTAGAAAATGAAGTTTAAATGATATTATTGAGGAGTTTTTGGCTAAATGGAGAAGAAAAATTAGAGAATGGAGTTTAAATAATATTATTGAGGAATCTTACCAAATTGAAGACAATTGATGTTGATAGGTTAAATTGTATAGGGATTTTTGTGAAACAAATAAGTAAATGTTTCAAAAAGAAGGGTTTTGTCCTCCTTGAATTAAAAGTCAATTAAACTTACTTAAGGCTGTTCAATTTAATCAAAGAATATGTAATGGGTATTAGAATTTTTACCGGTTCGAATGAATAAACAATGACAAAGTAATTTTTGTTGGTACAGAGGAGGCCGCAGGACCTAATCAGCAACAAGGGACATCTTCACGCGCACAGGAGTAATTAATTAGTTTATATTTTTTTTAATTATTGTAGAATGAATTTTTATAGATTGTAAATTCTAGTGTTGATTACTGGAAATAATGCCTTGGTGAATGGGCAAACCTTCAAGCCTTGAAAAATTATTTTCTGGTTACTGGAAATAATGCCCTAGTGAATGGGCAAGCCTTGAAAAATTATTTCTTGGTTACTGGAAATAATGCCCAGGTGAATGGGCAGTTACTAGAAATAATGTCCTGTTGAATGGGCAAGCCTTGAAGATCATTTCTTGATTACTGGAATTTATGCCTGGTTGAATGGCCATGTTAAGAAAATTAATTTACAAATTAATGGGATAATCACTCAATGTAAAATAGATTAATTGTAAAACTTTGAAGTTAAAGATGCTGGTTTGTGGGAGATACTCTTGATATTTTTATTTTAGTAGATTTATCCCTATATCTAGAAGAGAATTTATGAAATTACAAACTTCAAAAGAAAATAAGACAATTTATTCTATGATATGAAAGTCACTTTAATGTATATAAATAATTAGTCCTTAATCAATTACTTATTGAAATGGGCAATTGTTTTAATCATGTTTCATGCGATAATGTTTTTAGGTATATCGCACCCTCGATTTTGAAAGTAGATGCTTGGATAAATAATTTTGTTATGTGATTAATGTAATTGGAAGAACTAATATTTTGTTGTAATATACTTCCATATCTAAAAATATAATGTTTAACTTATTATCTTGTGTATGATGTAATTTATAATGTTATTATTATTATTAAGTTGAATTATGGTTGGTTGTGTATATATTTGAGCACAAATACATAAAAAAAAGAAACGATGCATGTTAAGAATTTATTGGTTTTATTATAGTGTTTTATAGAAAATAGAATTGTGATATTAAAATATGCTTGAGTTTTGAAATTCAAATAATAAGACGAATATTGTGATTGATGTTACAAGTTGAGAAATGATTGAGTCGATAATTTGATAATTAAAGAATACAAAAAAAACTAATATATATATATATATATATATATATATATATATATATATATATATATATAAATTTTGTAACTACAAATATATATCATATATTTTGAGTTTACAATTTAAAACTATATATGCTTGAGTTTTGAAATTCAAATAATAAAACGAATATTGTGATTAATGTTACAGGTTGAGAAATGATTGAATCGATAATTTGATAATTAAAGAATACAAAAAAAACTAATATATATATATATATATATATATAAGACCACAGAATACTCAGACATCTACATTAAAAATGTAGTAATAACAGCCCAAATCAATTTTCATGGCAAGGACAAGGCAACTCGATATTAAACTAGAAGCCTCCCTTGCCAGTTGGCACGTATAAAAGCCCATGTCTTAGATGACTAGCACTGTGTGAGTTCATGTAGTTTTCTTTTTAAAAGTTCTAAAAATATGAGTTTTTTTTTTATATTTAAGTAATTTCATAAAATATAAGTTGTAAAATAATTTATAGTATTTGGTTATATTATGGAAAATTAGCTGGAAAATAACTTATTAATATTTTATTCTTTCTAAGTTTATTTAAAGATTGAAGAACAAATTTTATAAATTAAAAAATTAAATGAGAAAGAAATCGAAAAACAAATTTAATTTTATAAATTATTTCAAATAAAATAAATAAAAATTAAAAAATAA
>Ga0325405_1002869_pt1 | contig 17782 bp, 9 predicted proteins | sample PopdelMetagenome_21_FD_205663 | JGI IMG/M metagenome (GOLD analysis project Ga0325405, IMG submission 205663) | Populus deltoides microbial communities from Bellville, Georgia, United States - Xylem-Control-R2 | ecosystem: Host-associated > Plants > Phyllosphere > Stem > Wood/Secondary xylem...
CTCCGCCTCACGGAGTTGCGATTCCACATCTACTGCAAGGAAAACATTGTCCGAAACTCCTGTAAAAATTTGAGGGCGATCCAACGGTCGGATCAAAAGTTACGGCACTTTAGAACCGGTACTCTCGTCTCTATCGAAGAGACCTCCGCCCCACCGAGTAGCGATTCCACATCTAATGCAAGAAAACGGCGTCCGGAATCTCCTGTAAAAATTTGAGGGCGATCCAACGGTCGGATCAAAAGTTACGGCCCTTTCGAACGGGTACGGTGGTCTTGAGCGCGGAGACCTCCGCCTCACCGAGTAGAGATTCCACATCTACTCCAAGGGAAACGGCCTCCGGAATCTCCTGTAAAAATTTGAGGGCGATCCAACGGTCCGATCAAAAGTTACGGCCCTTTTGAACAGGTACTCTCGTCTCTAGCGAAGAGACGTCCGCCTCACCGAGTAGCGGTTCCACATCTACTCCAAGGAAAACGGCGTCTGGAAACTCCTGTAAAAATTTCAGAGCGATCCAACTGTCGGATCAAAAGTTACGGCCCGTTGGAACCGGTACGCTGGTCTAGAGCGTTGAGCCCTCCGCCTCATCAAGTAGCGATTCCACATCTACTCTACGGAAAACAGGTTTTGGAACTCCTGTAAAATTTGAGGGCGATCCAACGATCGGACCAAAAGTTACGGCCCTTTGGAACCGGTACTCTAGTCTCGAGCGCAGAGACCTACGCCTCACCGAGTAGCGATTCCACATCTACTGCAAGGAAAACAGCGTCCGAAAACTCCTGTAAAAATTTGAGGGCGAACAAACAGTCGGAACAAAAGTTACGGCCCTTTCGAACCAGTACGCTGGTCTCGAGCGCAGAGACCTCCGCCTCACCGAGTAGCGATTCCACATCTACTTTGAAGGAAAACGGCGTCCGGAAACTCCTGTAAATATTTGAGGGCGATCCAACGGTCGGATCAAAAGTTATGGCCCTTTGAAACGATACTCTCGCCTTTAGCGTAGAGACCTCCGCCTCACCGAGTAGGGATTCCACATCTACTGCAGGAAAACGGCGTCCGAAACTCCTGTAAAAATTTGAGGGCGATCCAACGGTCGGATGAAAAGTTACGGCCCTTTCGAACCGGTACGCTGGTCTAGAGCGCTGAGACCTCCGCCTCACCGAGTAGCGATTCCACATCTACTGCAAGGAAAACGGCGTCCGGAAACTTCAGTAAAAAGTTGAGGGCGATACAACGGTCTGATCAAAAGTTACGGCCCTTTCGAACCGGTAACCCGGTCTCGAAAGCAGAGACCTCCGCCTCACCGAGTAGCGCTTCCATATCTACTGAAAGGAAAACTGTGTCCGAAACTCCTGTAAATATTTGAGGGCGATCCTACGGTCGCATCAAAAGTTACTGCCTTTTGGAACCGATACTCTCGTCTCTAGCGAAGAGACATCCGCCTCACCGAGTAGCGATTCCACATGTACTCCAAAGAAAACGGCCTCCGGAATCTCCTGTAAAAAATAGAGGGCGATCCAACGGTCGGATCAAAAGTTAGGTCCCTTTCGAACCGGTACTCTAGTCTCTAGCGGAGAGACCTCTGCCTCACCGAGTAGCGATTCCACATCTACTCCAAGGAAAACAGCTTCTGGAAACTCCAGTAAAAATTGAAGGGCGATCCAACGGTCGGATCAAAAGTTATGGCCCTTTCGAACCAGTACTCTCGAATCTAGCGAAGAGACCTCTGACTCACCGAGTATCGATTCCACATCTACTCCAAGGCAAATGGCCTCCGGAATCTCCTGTAAAAATTTTAGGGCGATTCAACTATCGGATCAAAGGTTACGGCCCTTTGGAACGGGTATGCTGGTCTCGAGCGAAGAGACCTCTGCCTCACCCAGTAGCGATTCTGCATCTACTGCAAGGGAAACGGCCTCCGGAAACTCCTGTAAAAATTTGAGGGCGATCCAACGGTCGAATCAAAAGTTACGGCCCTTTAGAACCTGTACGCTGGTCTCGAGCTCAGAGACCTCCGCCTCACCGAGTAGGGATTCCACATCTACTGCAAGGAAAACTGTGTCCGAAACTCCTGTAAAAATTTGAGGGTGATCCAACGGTCGCATCAAAAGTTACGGCCCCTTCGAACCGGTACGCTGGTCTAGAGCGCTTTGACCTCCGCCTCACCGAGTAGTGATTCCACATCCACTCCAAGGAAAACAGGTTTCGGAAACTCATGTAAAAATTTGAGGGCGATCCAACGGTCGGATCAAAAGTTACGGCCCTTTCGAACGGTACTGTCGTCTCTAGCGAAGAGTCCTCCGCCTCAACGAGTAGCGATTCCACATCAGCTGTAACGAAAACGGCGTCCATAAACTTCAGTAAAAATTTGAGGGCGATCCAACGGTCGGATCAAAAGTTACGGCCCTTCTGAGCCGGTACTCTCGTCTCTAGCGAAGAGACCTCCAACTCATCGAGTAGCGATTCCACATCTACTGCAAGGAAAACGGCGTCCGGAAACTCCTGTAAAAATTTGAGGGCGATCAAACGGTCGGAACAAAAGTTACGGCCCTTTCGAACCTGTACGCTGGTCTCGAGCGCAGAGACCTCCGCCTCACCGAGTAGGGATTCCACATCTACTACAATGAAAACGGCGTCCAGAAACTCCTGTAAAAATTTGAGGGCGATCCAACGGTCTGATCAAAAGTTACGGCCCTTTGGAATCGGTACTCCCGTCTCTAGCGAAGAGACCTCCGCCTCACCGAGTAGGGATTCCACATCTACAGCAAGGAAAACGGCGTCCAGAAACTCCTGTAAAAATTTGAGGGCGATCCAACGGTCGGATCAAAAATACGGCCCTTTGGAACCGGTACTCTCGTTTCTACCGAAGAGACCTCCGCCTCACCGAGTAGCGATTCCACATCTACTGCGTGGAAAACGTCGTCCGAAAACTCCTGTAAAAAGTTGAGGGCGATCCAACGGTCGGATCAAAAGTTACGGCCCTTTGGAATCGGTACTCCCGTCTCTAGCGAAGAGACCTCCGCCTCACCGAGTAGCGATTCCACATCTACTCTAAGGAAAACAGCCTTCAGAATCTCCTGTAAAAATTTGAGGGCGTTCCAAAGGTCGGATCAAAAGTTACGGCCCTTTCGAACCGGTACGCTGGTCTAGAGCGCTGAGAGCTCTGCCTCACCGAGTAACGATTCCACATCTACTCTACGGAAAAACAAGTTTCTGGAACTCCTGTAAAAATTTTAGGGCGATCCAACGGTCGGATCAAAAGTTACGACCCTTTGGAACCAGCACTCTCGTCTCTAGCGAAGAGACCGCCGCCTCACCGAGTAGCGATTCCACATCTACTGTAAGGAAAACGGCGTCCGGAAACTCCTGTAAAAATTTAAGGGCGATCCAACGGTCGGATCAAAAGTTACGGCCCTTTCAAACCGGTATGCTGGTCTAGAGCGCTGAGACCTCCACCTCACCGAGTAGCGATTCCACATCTACTGCAAGGAAAATGGCGTCCCGAGACTCTTCTAAAAATTTGAGGGCGATCCAACGGTCGGATCAAAAGTTACGGCCCTTTCGAACCGGTACGCTGGTCTAGAGCGCTGAGACCTCCGCCTCATCGAGTAGCGATTCCACATCTACTGCAAGGAAAACGGCGTCCGGAAACTCCTATAAAAATTTGAGGGCGATCCAACGGTCGGATCAAAAGTTACGGGCCTTTCGAACCGGTACGCTGGTCTAGAGCGCTGAGATCTCTGCCTCACCGAGTAGCGATTCCGCATCTAGTACAAGGAAAACGGCGTCCGGAAACTCCTGTAAAAATTTGAGGGCGATCCAACGGTCGGATCAAAAGTTACGTCCCTTTCGAACCGGTACGCTGGTCTAGAGCGTTGAGACCTCCGCCTCACCGAGTAGCGATTCCACATCTATTTCGTGGAAAACGGTGTCCGGAAACTCCTGTAAAAGGTTGAGGGCGATCCAATGGTCTGATCAAAAGTTACGGCCCATTCGAACCGGTAACCTAGTCTCGAGAGCAGAGACCTCCGCCTCATCGAGTAGCGATTCCACATCTACTAAAAGGAAAACGGTGTCCGAAACATCCAACGGTCAGATCAAAAAGTGACGGCCCTTTGGAACCGGTACTCACGTCTCTAGCGAAGAGACCTCCGCCTCACCGAGTAGCGATTCCACATCTACTGCAGGAAAACGGCATCCGAAAACTCCTGTAAAAATTTGAGGGCGATCCAACGGTCGGATCAAAAGTTACGGCCCTTTCGAACCGGTACGCTAGTCTAGAGCGCTGAGACCTCCGCCTCACCGAGTAGCGATTCCACATCTACTGTGTGGAAAACAGCGTCCGGAAACTCCTGTAAAAAGTTGAGGGCGATCCAACGGTCTTAGCAAAAGTTACGGCCCATTCGAACCGGTAACCTGGTCTCGAGAACAGAGACCTCGCCTAACCAAGCAGCGATTCCACATCTACTAAAAGGAAAACGGTGTCCGAAACTCCTGTAAAAATTTAAGGGCGATCCAACGGTCAGATCAAAAGTGACGGCCCTTTGGAACCTGTACTCTCGTCCCTAGCGAAGAGACCTCCGCCTCACGGAGTAGCGATTCCACATCTACTGCAGGAAAACGGCGTCCGGAAACTCCTGTAAAAATTTGATGGCCATCCACGGTCGGATCAAAAGTTACGGCGCTTTCGAACCGGTACCCTAGTTTCTAACGAAGAGACCTCCGCCTCACCGACTAGCGATTCCACATCTACTGCAAGGAAAACGGCGTTCAGAAACTCCTGAAAAAATTTGAAGGCGATCCAACGGTCGGATCAAAAGCTACGGCCCTTTTGAACCGGTACTCTCGTTTCTAGCGAAGAGAGCTCCGCTTTACCGAGTAGCGATTCCACTTCTACGGCAAGGAAAACGTCGTCCGGAGTCTCCTGTAAAAATTTGAGGCGATCCAACAGTCAGATCAAAAGTAACGGCCCTTTCGAACCGGTACGCTGGTCTAGAGCGCTGAGACCTCCGCCTCACTGAGTAGCGATTCCACATCTACTCTACAGAAAACAAGTTTCTGGAACTCCTGTAACAATTTGAGGGCGATCCAACGGTCAGATCAAAAGTTACGGCCCTTTGGAACCGGTATTCTCGTCTCTAGCGCATAGACCTCCGCCTCACCGAGTAGAAATTCCACATCTACTGCAAGGAAAACGGCGTCCGGAAACTCCCGTAAAAGTTTGAAGGCGATCCAACGGTTGGATCAAAAGTTACGGCCCATTTGAACCGGTACTCTCGTTTCTAGCGAAGAGAGCTCCGCGTCACCGAGTAGCGATTCCACTTCTACTACAAGGAAAACGACGTCCGGAATCTCCTGTAAAAATTTGAGGCGATACAACAGTCAGATCAAAAGTAACAGCCGTTTCGAACCGGTACGCTGGTCTAGAGCGCTGAGACCTCCGCCTCACCGAGTAGCGATTCCACATCTACTCTACGGAAAACAAGTTTCTGGAACTCCTGTAACAATTTGAGGGCGATCCAACGGTCGGATCAAAAGTTACAGCCTTTTCGAACCGGTACGTTGGTCTAGAGCGCTGAGACCTTCGCCTCACCGAGTAGCGATTCCACATCTACTCTACGGAAAACAGGTTTCCGGTACTCTTGTCTCTAGCGAAGAGACCTCTGCCTCACCGAGTAGCGATTCCAACGGTCGGATCAAAAGTTACGGCCCCTTTGAACCGGTACTCTCGTCTCTAGCGAAGAGACCTCCGCTTCACCGAGTAGCGATTCCACATCCACTCTAAGGAAAACAGCCTTCAGAATCTCCTGTAAAAATTTGAGGGCGTTCCAAAGGTCGGATCAAAAGTTACGGCCCTTTCTAACCGGTACGCTGGTCTAGAGCGCTGAGAGATCCGCCTCACCAAATAACGATTCCACATCTACTCTATGGAAAAACAAGTTTCTAGAACTCCTGTAAAAATTTTAGGGCGATCCAACGGTCGGATCAAAAGTTACGGCCCTTTGGAACCAGCACTCTCGTCTCTAGCGAAGAGACCGCCGCCTCACCGAGTAGCGATTCCACATCTACTGGAAGGAAAACGGCATCCGGAAACTCCTGTAAAAATTTAAGGGCGATCCAACGGTCGGATCAAAAGTTACGGCCCTTTCGAACCGGTACGCTAGTCTAGAGCGCTGAGACCTCCGCCTCACCGAGTAGCGATTCCACATCTACTACAAGGAAAATGGCGTCCACAAACTCCTGTAAAAATTTGAGGGCGATCCAACGGTCGGATCAAAAGTTACAGCCGTTTCGAACCGGTACGCTGGTCTGGAGCGCCGAGAGCTCCGCCTCATCGAGTAACGATTCCACATCTACTCTATGGAAAAACAAGTTTCTAGAACTCCTGTAAAAATTTAAGGGCGATCCAACGGTCGGATCAAAAGTTTTGGCCCTTTCGAACCGGTACGCTGGTCTGGAGCGCAGAGAGATCCGCCTCACCGACTAGCGATTCCACATCTACTGCAAGGAAAACAGCGTCTGGAAACTCCTGTAAAAATTTGAGGGCGATCCAACGGTCGGATCTAAAGTTACAGGCCTTTCGAACCAGTACGCTAGTCTAGAGCGCTGAGATCTCCGCCTCACCGAGTAGCGATTCCATATCTAGTGCAAGGAAAACGGCGTCCGGAAACTCCTGTAAAAACTTGAGGGCGATCCAACGGTCGGATCAAAAGTTACGACCCTTTCGAACCGGTACGCTGGTCTAGAGCGCTGAGACCTCTGCCTCACCGAGGAGCGATTCCACATCTACTACGTGGAAAACGGCGTCCGGAAACTCCTGTAAAAAGTTGAGGGCGATCCAACGGTCTGATCAAAAGTTACGGCCCATTCGAACCGGTAACCTGGTCTCGAGAACAGAGAGCTCCGCCTCACCAAGCAGCGATTCCACATCTACCAAAAGGAAAACGATGTCCGAAACTCCTGTAAAAATTTAAGGGCGATCCAACGGTCAGATTAAAAGTGACGGCCCTTTCGAACCGGTACGCTCGTTTCTAGCGAAGAGACCTCCGCCTCACCGACTAGCGATTCCACATCTACTGCAAGGAAAACGGCGTCCAGAAACTCCTGAAAAAATTTGAAGGCGATCCAACGGTCGGATCAAAACCTACGGCCCTTTTGAACCGGTACTCTCGTTTCTAGCGAAGAGAGCTCCGCTTTACCGAGTAGCGATTCCACTTCTACTGCAAGGAAAACGGCGTCCGGAGTCTCCTGTAAAAATTAAAGGCGATCCAACAGTCAGATCAAAAGTAACGGCCCTTTCGAACCGGTACGCTGGTCTAGAGCGCTGAGACCTCCGCCTCACCGAGTAGCGATTCCACATCTACTCTACAGAAAACAAGTTTCTGGAACTCCTGTAACAATTTGAGGGCGATCCAACGGTCAGATCAAAAGTTACGACCCTTTGGAACCGGTATTCTCGTCTCTAGCGCAGAGACCTCCGCCTCACCGAGTAGCGATTCCACATCTACTGCAAGGAAAACGGCGTATGGAAACTCCTTAAAAAATTTGTGGGCGATCCAACGGTCGGATCAAAAGTTACGGCCCTTTCGAACCGGTACGCTGGTCTAGAGCACTGAGACCTCCGCCTCACCGAGTAGCGATTCCACATCTACTGCAAGGAAAACGGCGTCCGAAAACTCCCGTAAAAATTTGAAGGCGATCCAACGGTCGGATCAAAAGTTACGGCCCTTTCAAACCGGTACGCTGGTCTGGAGCGCAGAGACATCCGCCTCACCGACTAGCGATTCCACATCTACTGCAAGAAAAACGACGTCCGGAAACTCTTGAAAAAATTTGAAGGCGATCCAACGGTCGGATCAAAAGCTACGGCCCTTTAGAACCGGTATTCTCGTCTCTAGCGCACAGACCTCCGCCTCACCGAGTAGCGATTCCACATCTACTGTAAGGAAAAAGGTGTCCGCAAACTCCTGTAAAAATTTGAGGGCGATCCAACGGTCGGATCAAAAGGTACGGCCCTTTCGAACCGGTACGCTGGTCTGGAGCGCAGAGACATCCGCCTCACCGACTAGCGATTCCATATCTACTGCAAGGACAACGACGTCCGGAAACTCCTGAAAAAATTTGAAGGCGATCCAACGATCGGATCAAAAGCTACGGCCCTTTTGAACCGGTACTCTCGTTTCTAGCGAAGAGAGCTCTACTTCACCGAGTAGCGATTCCACTTCTACTGCAAGGAAAACGGCGTCCGGAGTCTCCTGTAAAAATTTGAGGCGATCCAACAGTCCGATCAAAAGTAACGTCCCTTTCGAACCGGTACGCTGGTCTAGAGCGCTGAGACCTCCGCCTCACCGAGTAGCGATTCCGAATCTACTCTACGGAAAACAAGTTTCTGGAACTCCTGTAACAATTTGAGTGCGATCCAACGGTCGGATCAAAAGTTACGGCCCTTTGGAACCGGTATTCACGTCTCTAGCGCAGACACCTCCGCTCACCGAGTAGCGATTCCACATCTACTGCAAGGAAAACGGCGTGCGGAAACTCCTGTAAAAATTTGAGGGCGATCCAACTGTCGGATCAAAAGTTACGGCCCTTTCGAACCGGTACGCTGGTCTAGAGCGCTGAGACCTCCGCCTCACCGAGTAGCAATTCCACATCTACTGCAAGGAAAACGGCGTCCAGAAACTCCTGTGAAAATTTGAGGGCAATCCAACTATCGGATCAAAAGTTACGGCCCTTTCGAACCGGTACTCTCGTTTCTAGCGAAGAGAGCTCCGCTTCACCGAGTAGCGATTCCACTTCTACTGCAAGGAAAACGACGTCCGAAATCTCCTGTAAAAATTTGAGGCGATCCAACAGTCAGATCAAAAGTAACGGCCCTTTCGAACCGGTAAGCTGGTCTAGAGCGCTGAGACCTCCGTCTCACCGATTAGCGATTCCACATCTACTCTACGGAAAACAAGTTTCTGGAACTCCTGTAACAATTTGAGGGCGATCCAACGGTTGGATCACTAGTTACGGCCCTTTGGAACCGGTATTCTTGTCTCTAGCGCAGAGACCTCCGCCTCGCCGAGTTGCGATTCCACATCTACTGCAGGAAAACAGCGTCCGGAAACTCCTTAAAAAATTTGAGGGCGATCCAACGGTCGGATCAAAAGTTACGGCCCTTTCGAACCGGTACGCTTGTCTCGAGCGCAGAGACCTCAGGCTCACCGAGTAGTGATTCCACATCTAATGAATGGAAAACGGTGTCCGGAAACTCCTGTAAAATTTGAGGGTGATCCAACGGTCAGATCAAAAGTTATGGCCCTTTCGAACCGGTTCGCTGGTATAGAGCGCCGAGACCTCTGCCTCACCGAGTAGCGATTCGACATCTACTCTACGGAAAACAGGTTTCTGGAACACCTGTAAAAATTTGACGGCGATGCAACGGTCGGATCAAAAGTTACTGCCCTTTGGAACCGGTACTCTCATCTCTAGCGCAGAGACCTCCGCCTCACCGAGTAGCGATTCAACATCTACTCCAAGGAAAACAGCCTCCGGAATCTCCTCTAAAAATTTGAGGGCGATCCAACGGTCTGATCAAAAGTTACGTCCCTTTCGATCCGGTACGCTGGTCTCGAGCGCAGAGACCTCAGGCTCACCGAGTAGTGATTCCACATCTAATGCTTGGAAAACGGCGTCCGGAAACTCCTGTAAAATTTGAGGGTGATGCAACGGTCGGATCAAAAGTTACGGCCCTTTCGAACCGGTACGCTGGTCTCGAGCGCAGAGACCTCCGCCTCACCGAGTAGCGCTTCCACATCTACTGCGAGAAAAACAACGTCCGAAAACTCCTGTAAAAATTTGAGGGCGATCCAACTATCGGATTAAAAGTTACGGCCCTTTCGAACCGGTACGCTAGTCTCGAGCGCAGAGACCTCCACCTCACCGAGTAGCGATTCCACATCTACTGCAAGGAAACGGCGTCCAGAAACACCTGTAAAAATTTTAGGGCAATCCAACTATCGGATCAAAAGTTACGGCCTTTTCGAACCGGTACGCTGGTCTCGAGCATAGAGACCTCCGCTCACGGAGTAGCGATTCCACATCTACTGCATGGAAAACGGCGTCCGTAAACTCCTGTATAAATTTGAGGGCAATCCAACGGTCGGATCAAAAGTTACGGCCCTTTCGAACCGGTACGCTGGTCTTGCGCGTAGAGACCTCCGCCTCACCGAGTAGCGATTCCACATCTACTACTAGGAAAACGGCGTCCGCAAACTCCTGTAAACATTTTAGGGCGATCCAACTATCGGATCAAAAGTTACGGTCTTTTCGAACCGGTACACTGGACTCGATAGCAGAGACCTCCGCCCCACCGAGTAGCGAATCAACATCTAATGCAAGGAAAACAGCGTCCGAAAACTCCTGTATAAATTTGAGGGCAATCCAACGGTCGGATCAAAAGTTACGGCCCTTTCGAACCGGTACACTGGACTCGAGCGCAGAGACCTCCGTCGCACTGAGTAGCGATTCCACATCTACTAGAACGAAAACAGCGTCCAATGGTCGGATCAAAAGTTACGGCCCTTTTGAACCGGTACGCTGGTCTCGAGCGCAGAGACCTCCACCTCACCCAGTAGCGATTCCACATCTACTGAAAGGAAACGGCGTCCGGAAACACCTGTAAAAATTTTAGGGTGATCCAACTATCGGATCAAAAGTTCCAGCCTTTTCGAACCGGTACGCTGGTCTCTAGCACAGAGACCTCCGCCTCACTGAGTAGCAATTCCACATCTACTGCAAGGAAAAAGGCGTCCGGAAACTCCTGTAAAAATTTGAGGGCGATCCAACGCTCGGATCAAAAGTTACGGCCCTTTCGAACCGGTATGTTGGTCTCGAGCGCAGAGACCTCCGCCTCACCGAGTAGCGCTTCCACATCTACTGCGAGAAAAACGGCGTCCGGAAACTCCTGTAAAAATTTGAAGGCGATCCAACTATAGGATCAAAAGTTGCGGCCCTTTCGAACCGGTACGGTGGTCTCGAGCGCAGAGACTTCCGCCTCACCGAGTAGCGATTATCTACTGCAAGGAAACGGCGTCCGGAAACACCTGTAAAAATTTTAGGGCGATCCAACTATCGGATCAAAACTTACGGCCGTTTCGAACCGGTACGCTGGTCTCGAGCACAGAGACCTCCGCCTCACCGAATAGCGATTCCACATCTACTGCTAGGAAAACGGCGTCCGCAAACTCCTATAAACATTTTAGGCGATCCAACTATCGGATCAAAAGTTACGGCCTTTTCGAACCGGTACACTGGACTCGAGAGCAGAGACCTCCGCCCCACCGAGTAGCGAATCCACATCTAATGCAAGGAAAACGGCGTCCGAAAACTCCTGTATAAATTTGAGGGCAATCCAACGGTCGGATCAAAGTTACGGCCCTTTCGAACCGGTACGCTGGTCTCGAGCGTAGAGACCTCCGCCTCATCGAGTAGCGATTCCACATCTACTCTACAGAAAACAGGTTTCTGGAACTCCTGTAAAAATTTGAGGGCGATCCAACGGTCGGATTAAAAGTTACGGCCCTTTCGAACTGGTACTCTCGTCTCTAGCGAAGAGACCTCCGCCTCACCGAGTAGCGATTCAACATCTACTCCAAGGGAAACAGCCTCCGGAATCTCCTCTAAAAAATTGAGGGCGATCCAACGGTCTGATCAAAAGTTACGTACCTTTCGATCCGGTACGCTGGTCTCGTGCGCAGAGACCTCCGCCTCACCGAGTAGCGCTTCCACATCTACTGCGAGAAAAACGGCGTCCGGAAACTCCTGTAAAAATTTGAGGGCGATCCAACTATCGGATCAAAAGTTACGGCCCTTTCGAACCGGTACGCTGGTCTCGAGCGCAGAGACCTCCACCTCACCGAGTAGCGATTCCACATCTACTGCATGGAAAACGGCGTCCGGAAACTCCTGTAAAAATTTGAGGGCGATCCAATGCTCGGATCAAAAGTTACGGCCCTTTCGAACCGGTACGCTGGTCTCGAGCGCAGAGACCTCCGCCTCACCGAGTAGCGCTTCCACATCTACTGCAAGAAAAACGGCGTCTGGAAACTCCTGTAAAAATTTGAGGGCGATCCAACTATCGGATCAAAAGTTACGGCCCTTTCGAACCGGTACGCTGGACTCGAGCGCAGAGACCTCCGCCTCACCGAGTAGCGATTCCACATCTACTGCAAGGAAAACGGCGTCCATAAACTCCTGTATAAATTTGAGGGCAATCCAACGGTCGGATCAAAAGTTACGGCCCTTTCGAACCGGTACGCTGGTCTCTAGAGTAGACCTCCGCCTCACCGAGTAGCGATTCCACATCTACTGCTAGGAAAACGGCGTCCGCAAACTCCTGTAAATATTTTAGGGCGATCCAACTATCGGATCAAAAGTTACGGTCTTTTCGAACCGGTACACTCGACTCGAGAGCAGAGACCTCCGCCCCACCGAGTAGCGAATCCACATCTAATGCAAGGAAAATGGCGTCCGAAAACTCCTGTATAAATTTGAGGGCAATCCAACGGTCGGATCAAAGTTACGGCCCTTTCGAACCGGTACGCTGGTCTCGGGCCATGAGACCTCCGCCTCACCGAGTAGCGAATCCACATCTACTGCAAGGAAAACGGCGTCCGTAAACTCCTGTATAAATTTGAGGGCTATCCAACGGTCGGATCAAAAGTTACGGCCCTTTCGAACCGGTACGCTCGTCTCGAGCGTAGAGACCTCCGCCTCACCGAGTAGTGATTTCACATCTACTGCTAGGAAAATGGCGTCCGCAAACTCCTGTAAACATTTTAGGGCGATCCAACTATCGGATCAAAAGTTACGGTCTTTTCGAACCGGTACACTCGACTCGAGAGCAGAGACCTCCGCCCCACCGAGTAGCGAATCCACATCTAATGCAAGGAAAATGGCGTCCGAAAACTCCTGTATAAATTTGAGGGCAATCCAACGGTCGGATCAAAGTTACGGCCCTTTCGAACCGGTACGCTGGTCTCGGGCCATGAGACCTCCGCCTCACCGAGTAGCGAATCCACATCTACTGCAAGGAAAACGGCGTCCGTAAACTCCTGTATAAATTTGAGGGCTATCCAACGGTCGGATCAAAAGTTACGGCCCTTTCGAACCGGTACGCTCGTCTCGAGCGTAGAGACCTCCGCCTCACCGAGTAGTGATTTCACATCTACTGCTAGGAAAATGGCGTCCGCAAACTCCTGTAAACATTTTAGGGCGATCCAACTATCGGATCAAAAGTTACGGTCTTTTCGAACCGGTACACTGGACTCGAGAGCAGAGACCTTCGCCCCACCGAGTAGCGAATCCACATCTAATGCAAGGAAAACGGCGTCCGAAACTCCTGTATAAATTTGAGGGCAATCCAACGGTCGGATCAAAGTTACGGCCCTTTCGAACCGGTACGCTGGTCTCGAGCCCTGAGATCTCCGCCTCACCGAGTAGTGATTCCACATCTACTGCAAGGACAACGGCGTCAGGAAACTCCTGTATAAATTTAAGGGCGATCCAACGGTCGGATCAAAAGTTACGGCCCTTTCGAACCGGTACGCTGGTCTCGAGCCCTAAGACCTCCGCCTCACCGAGTAGCGACTCCACATCTACTCTATGAAAAACAGGTTTCGTAAACTCCTGTAAAAACTTGTGGGCGATCCAACGGTGGAATCAAAAGTTACGGCCCTTTCGAACTGGTAACCTAGACTCGAGAGCACAGACGAAAGCCTCACCGAGTAGCGATTCCACATTTACTGTAAGGGAAACGGCGTCCGGAAACTCCTGTATAAATTTGAGGGCGATCCAACCGTCGGATAAAAAGTTACAGCCCTTTCGAACCGGTACGCTGGTCTCGAGCCCTGAGACCTCCGCCTCACCGAGTAGCGACTCCACATCTACTCTATGAAAAACAGGTTTCGGAAACTTCTGTATAAATTTGAGGGCGATCCAACGGTCGGATCAAAAGTTACGGCCCTTTCGAACCGGTACGCTGGTCTAGGGCGCAGAGACCTCCGCCTCACCGAGTAGCGCTTCCACATCTACTGTAAGGAAAACGGCGTCCGGAATCTCCTCTAAAAATTTGAGGGCGATCCAAAGGTCTGATCAAAAGTTACGTCCCTTTCGATCCGGTACGCTGGTCTCGTGCGCAAAGACCTCCGCCTCACCGAGTATCGCTTCCACATCTACTGTAAGGAAAATGGCGTCCGAAACTCCTCTAAAAATTTGAGGGCGATCCAACGGTCAGATCAAAAGTTACGGCCCTTTCGAACCGGTACGCTGGTCTCGAGCGCAGAGACCTCCGCCTCACCGAGTAGCGCTTCCACATCTACTGCGAGAAAACCGGCGTCCGGAAACTCCTGTAAAAATTTGATGGTGATCCAACTATCGGATCAAAAGCTACGGCCCTTTCGAATCGTACGCTGGTCGCGAGCGCAGAGACCTCCGCCTCGCCGAGTAGCGATTCCACATCTATTGCGAGGAAAACGGCGTCCGGAAACTCCTGTAAAAATTTGAGGGCGATCCAACGGTCGGATCAAAAGTTACCGCCCACTGGAACCGGTACGCTGGTCTCGAGCGTAGAGACATCCGCCTCATCGAGTAGCGATTCCACATCTACTGCGAGGAAAATGGCGTCCGGAAACTCCTGTAAAAATTTGAGGGCGATCCAACGGTTGGATCAAAAGTTACGGCCTTTTCCAACCGGTACGCTGGTCTCGGGCGCAGAGATCTCCGCCTCATCGAGTAGTGATTCCACATCTACTGCAAGGACAACGGCGTCTGGAAACTCCTGTATAAATTTGAGGACGATCCAACCGTCGGATCAAAAGTTACAGCCCTTTCGAACTGATACGCTCGTCTCGAGCCCTGAGACCTTCGCCTCACAGAGTAGCGACTCCACATCTACTCTATGAAAAACAGGTTTTGTAAACTCCTGTAAAAATTTGAGGGCGATCCAAAGGTGGGATCAAAAGTTACGGCCCTTTTGAACCGGTAACCTAGACTCGAGAGCACAGACGAAAGCCTCACCGAGTAGCGATTCCACATTTACTGTAAGGGAAACGGCGTCCGGAAACTCCTGTATAAATTTGAGGGCGATCCAACCGTCGGATCAAAAGTTACAGCCCTTTCGAACTGATACGCTCGTCTCGAGCCCTGAGACCTTCGCCTCACAGAGTAGCGACTCCACATCTACTCTATGAAAAACAGGTTTCGGAAACTCCTGTAAAAATTTGTGGGCGATCCAACGGTGGGATCAAAAGTTACGGCCCTTTCGAACCGGTACGCTGCTCTAGAGCGCAGAGACCTCCGCCTCACCGAGAAGCGATTCCACATATACTGCAAGTAAAACGGCGTCCGGAAACTCCTGTAAAAATTTGAGGGCGATCCAACGGTCGGATCAAAAATTACGGCCCTTTCGAACCGGTAACCTCGACTCGAGAGCAGAGACCTCCGCCTCACAGAGTAGCGATTCCACATCTACTGCAAGGAAAACGGCGTCCGAAAACTCCTGTATAAATTTGAGGGCGATCCAACAGTCAGATCTAAAGTTACGGCCCTTTCGAACCGGTACTCTGGTCTCGAGTGCAGAGACCTCCACCTCACCGAGTAGCGATTCCACATCTACTGCAAGGACAACGGCGTCCGGAAACTCCTGTATAAATTTGAGGGCGATCCAACGGTCGGATCAAAAGTTACGGCCCTTTTGAACCGGTAACCTAGACTCAAGAGCAGAGACCTACGCCTCACCGAGTAGCGATTCCACATCTACTGTAAGGAAAACGGGGTCCGGAAACTCCTATAAAAATTTGAGGGCGATCCAACGGTCGGATCAAAAGTTTCGACCCTTTCGAACTGGTACGCTGGTCTAGGGCGCAGAGACCTCCACCTCACCGAGTAGCGCTTCCACATCTACTGTAAGGAAAACGGCGTCCGAAACTCCTCTAAATATTTGAGGGCGATCTAACGGTTGGATCAAAAGTTACGGCCCTTTCGAACCGGTACGCTGGTCTCGAGCCCTGAGACCTCCGCCTCCCCGAGTAGCGATTCGACATCTACTCTACGGAAAATAGGTTTCGGAAACTCCTGTAAAAATTTGAGGGCGATCCAACGGTCAGATCAAAAACTACGGCCCTTTCGAACGGGTAACCTAGACTCGAGAGCAGAGACCTACACCTCACCGAGTAGCGATTCCACATCTACTGTAAGGAAAACGGCGTCCGGAAACTCCTATAAAAATTTGAGGGCGATCCAACGGTCGAATCAAAAGTTACGACCCTTTCGAACCGGTACGCTGGTCTAGGGCGCAGAGACCTCCGCCTCACCGAGTAGCGCTTCCACATCTACTGTAAGGACAACGGCGTCCGGAAACTCCTGTGAAAATTTTAGGGCGATCCAACTACAGTATCAAAAGTTACAGCCCTTTCGAACCGGTACGCTGGTCTCGAGCTCAGAGACCTCCGCCTCACCGAGTAGCGATTCCACATCTATTGCGAGGAAAACGGCGTCCGGAAACTCCTGTAAAAATTTTAGGGCGATCCAACTACCGTATCAAAAGTTGCGGCCATTTCAAACCGGTACGCTGGTCTCGAGCCCTGAGACCTCCGCCTCACCGAGTAGCGATTCCACATCTACTCTACGGAAAACAGGTTTCGGAAACTCCTGTAAAAATTTGGGGTCGATCCAACGGTCGGATAAAAAGTTACGGCCCTTTCGAACCGGTAACCTAGTCTCGAGAGCACAGACCTCTGCCTCACCGAGTAGCGCTTCCACATCTACTGCAAGGACAATGGCGTCCGGAAACTCCTGTGAAAATTTTAGGGCGATCCAACTACCGTATCAAAAGTTACGGCCCTTTCAAACCGGTACGCTGGTCTCGAGCGCAGAGACCTCCGCCTCTACTAGTAGCGATTCCACATCTACTATACGAAAAACAGGTTTCGGAAACTCCTGTAAAACTTTGTGGGCGATCCAACGGCGGGATCAAAAGATACAGCCCTTTCAAACCGGTGACCTATACTCGAGAGCAGAGACCTCCGCCTCACCGAGTAGCGATTCCACATCTATAGTAAGGAGAACGGCGTCCGGAAACTCCTGTAAAAATTTGAGGGCGATCCAACGATCGGATCAAAAGTTACGGCCCTTTCGAACCGGTACGCTGGTCTCGAGCATAGAGACTTTCGCCTCACCGAGTAGCGCTTCAACATCTACTGTAAGGAAAACGGCGTCCAGAAACTCCTGTAAAAATTTGAGGAAAGTCCTGTAAAAATTTGAGGGCGATCCAACGGTCGGATCAAAAGTTACTGCTCTTTCGAACCGGTACGCTGGTCTCGAGCACAGAGACCTCCGCCTCACCGAGTAGCGATTCCACATCTACTGCAAGGAACACGGCGTCCGGAAACTCCTGTACAAATTTGAGGGTGATCCAACAGTCGGATCAAAAGTTACGGCCCCTTGGAACCCGTACGCTGGTCTCGAGCGCAGAGACCTCCACCTCACCGAGTAGCGATTCCACAGCTATTGCGAGGAAAACGGCGTCCGGAAACTCTTGTAAAAAGTTGAGGGCGATCCAACGGTCGGATCAAAAGATACGACCCATTGGAACCGGGACACTGGTCTCGAGCTTAGAGACCTCCGCCTCACCGAGTAGCGATTCCACATCTAATGCGAGGAAAACAGCGTCCGGAAACTCCTGTAAAAACTTAAGGGCGATCCAACCGTCGGATCAAAAGTTAGGGCCCTTTCGAACCGG
>Ga0325405_1002872_pt1 | contig 17773 bp, 8 predicted proteins | sample PopdelMetagenome_21_FD_205663 | JGI IMG/M metagenome (GOLD analysis project Ga0325405, IMG submission 205663) | Populus deltoides microbial communities from Bellville, Georgia, United States - Xylem-Control-R2 | ecosystem: Host-associated > Plants > Phyllosphere > Stem > Wood/Secondary xylem...
CTTTTGTTAGGCAAGTATTCATAGATTAACATTTGTTCTCCATCCTGAGTGCAATATCCTAGAAGTTTCACCAGATTCCTGTGTTGAAGCATTGCAATTACCATAACTTCATTTTTAAATTCTTCTGCTCCTTGTCCTGAACTTCTAGATAACCTTTTTATTGCGACCTCCATTCCATTAGGTAGCAGACCCTAAAATCATGTTACAAGATTAAGCCTCTAAATTACAATTATGCAAATTAGATAAAAACAAATCTTAGTAGAAGTGCTGTTTATCTAAATGACAAGGGTGGCCAAAACCTTATAAACAGAGCCAAAACCTCCTTGCCCGAGTTTGTTAGCTGGAGCGAAATCGTTAGTGGCCGCCGTTATGGTGCTGAGCTTGAAATATTCCAATTCAGTAGAAGTGCTGTTTACCTGCAGTTCATTACCTTTTTTTGCTCTCTTCTTGAGCCACAGATAAGCAAACAGGCCAATGAGAAACCACAATAATGCAATTGATGGTGCTAAAACGGCCAGCATCGTTTTTTCACGAGAATCATTTGACTTCCTTTTAGTGTCAGCTACATGAGAGTGAAAAGAATAAAGATTAACTCTATAGGAGAAACCACCCCATTTTCCAATGGAAATATGACAATACATATGGCAAAGGGTAGCCCTTTTGGCACCTAAAACGTACCAATATCTATGGTTTCTTTCTTGCAGTGAAAGCATAGGAAAGCTCTCATAAATCAATATATGTAATGACAATCCTATGAAGTAGTTACTGAGCAGAAAAAGGGTACCTAATTCATATGCATCAACACGAACATACAGATCATGACTGTCACTCCTATCATATTTAACGTCTACTAATTCCTTGTACCATGTCAAACAACCATAATTTTTTCCGGGAATTGCAATGATTGCGTATGCAGAACATGAGCAATTCCTCTTGCATTGCACTTCGCAGTCTGCAAGACTCTTGCTCATATCCACCCAAACTGCAGCTGAACTTTCCGGAAGAATTACATTTTCCACCTTCACAAACCCTTCACCATGCTGGCACACCGAAGACGTATGTAGTCGCTTCCTGACACAACCACCGGACCCATCTCTCGCAGACCATTCCAATGGGTACTTGGGCTCGAACCCAGGTAGACAGGCACATCCAAATTCATTTAGATTGGCGAGTTCACACGTACTATAAGCACCACAATGTCCATAATAGTCCCACTGAAACTGAGGGGACTTCCAGTATTCCTTCCACTGACCATCACTTTCTCGCCGTGTTAAAGCCTTTACATGTCCTGAATGATCCAGTATTGATCTTAGCAGATAAGAATCATCAAGAACTGTGCAGACACAGTACTTTTCGTCTGGATCATTTACAAAAGTGCATTTGTATAAGCCCATCTGATTTCTCCATGGCCAAGGGCGAGATCTAATAATTGGCTTTGTACCATTATAGACAAAGAATTGTGGCGAGCCATTTGGGTTGATCCTAACTGAAAAGTCACCAATCCCAGGGTCTTCAGCTGATCTCCATGATGTTAGGAACCGATCAATTCCTAATTTTCGATCCAGCCCCAGTTTCATTCCAGGTAGCAGGATGTTCGTAGGATAATCGAAGCTTTGCCATACAGTTTTTCTGCTGACCAATATCAAATTTCCTGAATCCATGAGTTGAGCTTCACAAGTATCATTTTCTTCCACTGAAACATTTGTAGACCACACAGGAAGCTTTTGGTCATCGTTACCATAGAGAACGAGGTTTCCATATTGGTCTATAAAGAGAAATCCTAAGGAACCAATGATTGGATCGTTCCTGTTTGCAACCCACACCACAGTTTGTTCTGGTATTTTATGGTACCAAATTCCAAGATATCTATTGCTAGAACTGCCTGGACTGAAAAATCCTAGTGCGAAAATATTTCCTTCGGAGATAAGAAGGTCACCTTCTTTAATGGTTTGGTTCATCTTTAAGGAGTCGTGGGATGTACAAGATGAGAATTGGAGCATTAAAAGAGAAAAAAGCAGGAACAGTTTTTCAGCTTCCATGAGTGGGTAAACTGGATCTCGGCTTTCGGAAAAGTGTTAAATTTTGCTTTGTGGAGAATGGATATGGCCTTCAGACAAGTCTCCAGAGAAGTTACGTGACGGAATTAGGCATCTCTTTAATGAGATACTCTTTTCAACCTTCAAAGTCTAGGCCATGACTTGTTTTTGTTAAAGAATCAATCCAGATTTTTTGGAAACGACACCGTCCTCTGGTTTTAGAAATATGTAGTGGGTTGAGACGCATACAAAAACAACATGAAAAAGATAATAAACAAAAAAAAAGATACAATTGCGTCGAAAAAGACATCATCAACCATAATAATTATGATTGTATGCTATTATATACTAGGAAAAACACCCTAAACAAAGCTTAAAAATTAATAAAATATTTCTAAAATAAATAGATAAAAAATCTAAATCAACTTGAAAATATGATATTTCCAAAATAGTAATTTCTAGTGCTAGTTTGGAGGCCTTAGCGATCTTAGATGAAAATAGGGAACATGACTTCTAGAATCAAAATTTATATCCATTATCATAAGGTCATGTATTGGATGAAAATCTCCACATCAGTTTTTTTGTGTTGAAAATAACTTGTCTTTGAGTTTAAATTGTTCTTATCTTGTTGTCTTGAATGCTTAATCAAAGCTCTCAAACTCCTTTCCTTTCTTCCTTTAAGGTATATAACAATATTAGATATTAGCTTTAGTTCTTTATCAATATATATATATTGTATTTATATAACTCTTGAATAATTCTATCTTTGTGATATTAGTAAACTTGTAATCAAAAGATCAATATAACCTAAATCAATAATTTAATTTTGTTGGGCATCTTCTATGTTCTATTTACACTTAATTTCTATTTTATTAATAAGGACACCATTGGTGACATTATTGTTCATATATATATATATATATATATATATATATATAATTTGACTTCTTTGTTATTGTTTGTTTCTGAGTTTTTTAGAACTTGATTTTGGTTCTTGAGAAATAATTAGAGTTGTCAGTGCTACGCAAAACAATATGGAAGGATTTGATCTTTCATGTGTTGGGTCTAACAAATCTAAGCTATGTGGTTTTAATTGCAAGAAAAATTGGTTTTTGAGTTCAATTTAGGGTTTAATGGGAAGAAATTGAAGTCTGAGGGTTCAATTACAACTTTGAAAAGCTAATTTAGTTAGCTGAAAACATGACATGACATCATTAACATGATACGGTGGACGGAGTAATGATGTACCCTTTCAATGATGAAGCCTGAAAACATTTTAATAGGGTGCATTCTTAGTTTTCAATGGAATCAATGAACATACATCTTGGGTTATGTATAAACAAATTCAATCTATTCAGATCATTTGTTGCTCCTTATTCTTATTGCCCGGTGATACTCACGGTTTACCAATTGTCATTGGTCATGTGTATGAGGCTGGAGTTCATGTTTTTATCAACGGTCTCACTCAGTCCTAATAGTCCAGTTAGAATATAGATGTTTGTCTTCAGTGGTGGTTTGGAAGGATTTCAGACCTCCGTGTATCTTAGAGGCCAGGTGAGTAGAATATATTCAGCATGTGATGTCTGATCATTTTATGTGATGACCACACTCTAGTGCAAAGCACCAAAACTAGCAAGTTTACAGTTCCGTTACCACACACATCGGCGACTTCATTCCATTTGTTTTGCTTGTGGAGTGGATGGTAAAATTCTTTTTCAATTATATCTATTTTTTTATTTATTGTTTTTTATAAATATATTTAATTAACAATAATTTTTTCTTAGAGGCTACTATTTTTGGACGCGAACCAAGCCTGATGGAGCGATTGATGACCGCCAAAAAAGGATACAACAACTTGTGGATAACCAAGCTCAATATTTTGTGGTATATTGTTTTCAACCATTTTTTTCTTAACTTAGTATTTTTTTTTAATTTAATGACTTTCCTTTTAAAGGATACATATAACACCAAGTTAAAAGAGAGATATGGTGACAATCCCTAGACCCATCCAGATCTCGATCCAGATTTGTGGTTGGAGGTAGGATCGTCTGGTGGACCCGAAAGAAATTGGGTGTAAGGTCTCTCTAACACTACAACCAAGTTCTTGCAAATAGACCGCAGTGTTTCAACCATTAGATGCTCGCAATTAGTTCTAAGCACTTAAACTATAGAGTTCGAGGTGATTTTAGACTAGTGAGTTAAATATCAAATGGCCCGTCTTGCTGCTGATTATGAATGACTCAGTGCTGAGATAGCCAAACTTCACCAATTGGTATTGGAGATAAGATCACAGATGGGTGGTACTTGTGCTCCCTCTTATTCGCTCCACGATCCAGGCTAAGAGTTGCACCGACCTCCTCCTCCAACACCTTTATTCTAGATTAATTGTATTTGTGCTTATAAATGTTTAAATTTGTAATAAATATTTGAATTTTATATTAATTTAACTTTTTAATTATTTTTTTCTTTTTAATAGATTTTTTAAAAATATATATTTTGAAATTATTACTAAAAGGGCTACCGATGAACATAGTCTATCAGTATATTCCAGAAAGTTAAAAAAGAATTATTGCAAATGTCACTGCCACTGTTTACTCACCGACATAATAACATATGGTTTGTTTGATGGTTACATGCATATGGTTTGTTTGATGGTTACATGTCAAATTTACCGACAGACATACTAACAGTTGAAAAAAAATCACAAATGGAATGACATATGGTTTTTCTACCGGTGATATGTTATATTCAACGATAGAAGTACCGATGAAATGAAGCAGGTAAACTTTTTTTTTTTTGCACACTTTGTACATTAGTAAATGCATCTGTAAAATTATTACTGACAAACCACAAATCACCAATGAGAGTTTTTGACAGATGATTTTTATCCATGATCATGTCAGCAAGGAAACTTACTGACGAATTGTGAGAAAAAATACTTATAGAAAATTATGTCGATAAATCTAAAAATTCTTGTAGTGTCTCAAATTTTAACCCAAAACCTCAAAAACCTTTATAATTCAATAAACCCATAATAATTTACCTATAACACTTCAATTAATCCATCAATCTAACACTAAAACACAAACTTTAAAACCCTAAACCTTAACAAAACCAAAATCAAAGCTAAATACCATAATTATACACATTAAAGCATAACTCTTACCTTAAACACTTATTTCTCCAAATCTCTTTATATTTCTCTCTTTTCTCTTTTCTCTTCTTCTTCTTCTTCCACTTCTCTCTCTCTCTCTCTCTCTCTCTCTCTCTCTCTCTCTCTATTTTAGATTCTCTTTTTTTTCTCTTGCTTTTATATTTATCAATTTCATAAAAGAAAAAAACACTTTAAGATACGTTACTTATAGGACTAGATATGAGTTGTGCACTAGACTGGTTGATGACATTGATTTTTCAAAAAGAGAGAAGCAAATAGCCATGCCTTTCTTTTTCATGCAAAAATTACCACTATAAACATGTTAGAACCAGCTTATATTAGTTTTTACCATGTCATGATCACAGAAGTCATGATATGCAAAAAAGTTAAGAGAAGACAAATATTATGAATATAGTTTTGTCTACTTCTTTTACATCCAAGAGTATGTGAAAATCACAACAAGTTTTCTTAAAAATGAATGCAGGTTGTTTTTCAAAAGGAATATTTGTTTCACTACGCATTCAACATGTAAACAATTACCAACATGGATGGTGTTATACTATAAATTTTGATGGGAAATAGATAAAAGAGAAATATGATAACGATTTGATAATTGGATTAATTGAAAGAAACTTAGAAGATAGGGTTCTTGCCACATATAAAAGAAGGAATATACACACAAGATTAACTCTACAAGCAAGTATAATAAGCCATGTATTATAGACTTGAAATCATGGATATAACTCTAAAAGATAAAAGATTATGGATAGTTAACAGACAATTAGTGGATAACGCTGAAAGGTGGGAGATAATCAAGAATTGATGTCACTATACAAGGAAGATTGTAGGGAAGATCATCATCAACATTGCAATTTTATCTACTTCTCAAGACCTTTCAAACTTGAAACCAGTAGGCAATAGCTTGTAGGCGATAATTTTATAGGCGATAACTTTGTAGGCGATAATCAAGAAAGCTTGCAATTTTCTTTGTAATCAGTAGGCTTGCAGTTTCAATTCTATAAACTAAAAATACCAAAAAGATGTCCATTATCCAAGAGTTCTAATTCGTAGATGTAATCAAAGTATGAATCACTCTATAAATGTAAGTATTCTTTTCTTATCCTAAATTATTGAGTTCACTTTACATTCAAGTTGTTGTAATTATTTGGTTACTTCTTCAATTGAACTTGTCACGACCCGAATCCCAGATCCATGATGGGCAATGCAGGAATGGTGTCGAAAGGACACCTCACCTATGCTAAGTCTTAAAAAAGACATATCAAAAGAACAAGTTATTTAAAAAAAAACACAACATTTTATAATCTTCAGAAATATTATATTATTTAAAACTAATGAAACTAAATGATAGTTCAAAACTTCTCATTAGTAATTAAAACAAAAACAATAATCTATAGTACTCATTACATTGTCAAAATCCAAACTTAATTAAATCAGGGAAATAGTGGAGTGTCTAAGAGATCGAATCAAAACTAAAAGGAAAGCCTCGCAAAACAAGCAAGGCATACCGACCAAACTAAAGAACCAGGAACACTCAATAAAGTACACTTGTTAACATAAACTAAGAACCTAAATAATATTAAAAATGAGGGGTGAGTTCAACCAACTCAGTGAGGAAATAACATTTTATATATATATATATATATATATATATATATATATATATATATATATATATATATAGTTTGCAAGTTAATTTATCTTGATATAAATATATATTAAGCATATTATCATAAAGTAGTGGAATACATGTTAGAGATTAGATGACACCTAAAGGTGACCAAATGACACTCAAATGTGACCAGATGACACCTAAAGGTGACCAGATGTGGGATGATCAGTCGCCATAGGCTGATGTCTCTCTCACCAGCTATGTGCATATAGGCTAATTACTCTCCGTTAACATGGAGTTACTAACAAGTCCTATATCAAGGTATAATAGATATTCACAGAATCATCAAAGAAATGTATATCATATCAAATAGAATAAATGAGTACTTGAAAAATAGAGCAACATATATAAATATTCAAGAGATTAACTAGTCATACTCATCATATAATCAATATACATATTTATTTATATTATATGCATATTAAAGATTATTCCACTCACCTGAAAAATATAGAACTAAAAGAAATGTCAAATGAAAGACCTGAAAATCCTATTGAGGATCGTTAGAAGAACCTACAACAATATATGAAATATACTAAAAAAAACCCAAAACAACACAAATAAAAGATACCAATGTATAAAATAAAACCAGGTTTAGTATCCTAAATTTAGGGACTAAAACAACAATTTTCCAAAACAGAGACCAAAACATAAGTTTACCAAAATTGGAGGACCAAATTGTAAATACATAACCATACTGAAATTTCACCCATAAACCATCCTCAATTCTGTCTAGAACGAACCAGGGATGTAATTTTCATAAAGTTCAGGGACAAAAATGTAAATTTCCAAAATTGAGGGACCAAATTGAAAATCCAAATCAATTATCAAACAGAGATTCATCATCCTTAACCTCATAATAACACTGGTTCAGAATCTCAAAATACATTTAGGGGTAAAATTATAATTTTTCCAAAGTATAGGGACTAAACTATACTATTCATAAATCAAGGATCAAAATAAACTTTCATCATCTTCAACCTCAAGACCATTATGTCCAGATTTTCCAGCAAGGTTGAAATGAATTTCTTAACCCATAAAAATAAATTTAAACAAATCAACTCACAAATCATTACTTCTAACAACATACTAATCAATCACCTAACATTAAACCCTTAATAATCATAAATCAATTTTAACAACATAAATTTCAAATCCTTATAAACCCTAATCTCTTTTTTAATCATTCCATAAACAAACTATAATTGAAAGTAATATGAGAGAGAATCAATTACTTACTACTTCCACCTTTCTTAAACCAAAAACTCAAGATCAAAAACTAAAATATTTGGTTTGATGAGGGGAGGGTCACGATGGCCACAAGAATTAGAAAAGAAAAAACTAAAATTCTCTTGTAACTTTTCTTTATATACTTAGGTTAATTTAGGTTGGGTTTGAGCTGAACTAGGCTTGAATTTGAGCTAAAAGTTTGGGTTTTACAAAACTACTGTCTATATGAAATTAAATTAATTTAATCATATTCATATTCATGCAACTCTGTAATACAAATTTAAAATTATATGAGTGGATCTAAGACTAAATTTAGAGTTCAAAACAGTTAACTTAAAACTCCAATCTTTAAGTTGTAAAGTATTCTTAATTAATTAAGGCAGATACAAAAAAAACTTATATCAAACAGATGGCTTGTTCGTTGCATGTTCTTGCACGCATAACAACCCAATTCGAATGCATTTCAAGGCTTCTTTAGGATGATACAACTCCTTGAGTGACAAATCAACTCATCTCTAATGTTTTGTCTTTGTATAAGAGGAGGGACAACAGATGTCAAACATATCTCATCTTGATCATTTACAAAACAAGTGTTCTAGGTCTTCCTGGGTGTTTTCATGGCCATGGGGTAGTTCGCCAGATACGGTTTTGTGCATGCAAGAAGACGCAATGAGAAGACATTCCATGTTAGCTGTTGTTCTCATGTTGAGTAGTTCTGGAGTAGCTATTCCTTCTCCAAAACATCCTCATACAATATCTGAGGAAGAAGAATACGACAAGGAACAACCCGACTTCGATTCCACCTGTTGGCCTGCATGCTGACAACACCAAGATCCAAAGTTCAAAGTTAAAACTTCTGTTTCAATCTTTACATTCTATTCTAGTATCTTTCAGTGAACTTTCATGCATACCGAAAAGAAAATTTCTTCAGTAGTAAATTAAGGATGTTCCAAAACCAACTAAAACTCATGTCCCTAGGAGAGAGGGGAAGGCAAAGCGAAAACATGACTATTTAGGGAGGTTGAAACTGTTCTTCAAATTCAGACAGCTCTAATCTTTCATTACTTTCTTTTGTTTTTCAGTATCTTGGTATGCTTTGTATTTCAGCACATTATGACAATTACGTATTATATAGTTTATAGCCTGTTAGAATTCATGAGAAACTGCCTCAGAAGTATGAAACAAGTTTAGTTGGACTTAGTCTTTGATTATTGTTTTATATCAGATTTTGCTCCTTTATGTTCTGTTTTTAGTTAGTAGAAGTAGTGCCAATAATATCTGATTATTGTTGAGAATTTTTAGCTTTTTCAGTTTGGTTGTAAGCCTTTAAATAGGCATTCTTATTTATGAAATTATATGCTCTCTGCTACAGCTCTTCTATGTTAAAATCATCTAGCCTTCAACTGCAAGTTTAATTGTTTCAATCTCTGCAGCTTTAACATAGCCTGCATTGAAATTTGGAAGAGAACATTTGCATGTATGAACTTCCTGAAAAGATTACTGTTATAATAAAATTAGAGATGCTTGTAACGAATTAAAAAGAGAACATTAGCAATTATTCATATCGTACAACTTCAGCGACTAGCAATTTCAGTAATTGTCACCTCATTTACAGAACACTATCCATCTTCTACTTCTAAGGCTAAATCAGGAAATTTGTCAGATTTTCTAAAGAGGAATGCAGGTTGTTTTGGAGAAGGAATCTCTGTTTCACTACTCAACATAAAAACAACTGTCAACCACAGTTTGGAGAAACATTGCTGCTGCCGGTGGACTGGCTAAAACTTTGGAGCAGAGCGCGGTTCGCGTTCATGACGAAACGACGGGCTGTTTCGTAGCACAGACGATGGATAGTTCTGTGGGGCAGATCGAAGGGCTGATTTGTTTGAAGCCATTTTAGGGAAAACTTGCTAGCATTTTTGGGCAGTGTTAGTGTTCAAAGGCCTGCGAAGTTTGGTGGCTTAACTAATCTATGGGCGACGCAAGGTGATGACAAAGGGATCAGATCAAAATGGGTGTTGATTCGGCCATCAAAACCATCGATGGAATGGCAGACTTGGGAGCAGGGGCCAGCGAAGCGACTGCTGGAGTTTCTGTATTTTCATCAAAGCCTAAAGGGAAGGATGGGGCGAAAAAGAAAAGGAAGCAATTCAGTAAGGGAGAGCCCAAACCTGCTGCTGACAATGGAAGGTCAGACAAGAAGGCAAATCGGTAAGGGTTTGAAACTGAATTTACACTGCTTTTCTCTTGCGATGGAATTACTTTGTGTGGGATTATTGCCCAAGAAGGGGAAACCTTGACGCTGTCAGTGTGGAAGATGGTGTTGGGGATGTGGCATATGTGAATCTTATGCATGTGCTTGACGACCGAGATGGAATTTAGTCATCATGGGCCAACGTATCGGTGAGGATGTTGTCTGGCCTTGCTGCCTTGTTGGTGGCAGAACTTGGGTAGTTTTGTTCATCTTGACGAAGGATTGTTCAGGGTGGTGGAAGCAAAATTCAGCGACGAAGTTGGGGAAGATTTGGTGTGGCTTTGCTGCCTTGGGGGAGGCAGAATTGATGTCTTCGGAGGAGACCTTGACGAGGGACAGTGTAGGGTAAAGAAGACAGAATGGATGACTGAAACGAAACTTCAGTTGCGAGTGGCCAGCCTAGTCAATGAGGATTTGGACGTGGTCAAACTGCCTTGGGCAAGGCAGAATTGGAGGAGTTTCGTAACTTTGACGATGGATGGATCATGGTTTGTTAGAACTCTAGGCGTGAGGATGCGTCAACGAAAGCACACTACTTAGAAATTTGGCAGCGATGGACAGTGTCAGCCTTGCATTAGCTGAGACGAATTCGGCAGGAAGAGTTGATTGTTGTACAATGGACAAGTAAGCAATATTTAAATTTTATACTTGCAATGTTGGCACACTGAATGGTTGGAGAATTAGATGTTCGTATAGGAGTTCATGTGATTCTTCAAAGGGATTTTGTGTGAATGTATTTTGTGAAGAGGGATGGATACCTAGGATGCTTGTGATTAGTGTCCAAACTTCATGAAAGCATGCTTGCGAGTATGATATGTTTGGCATTTGTGGAAAACTAACTGGTCAAAACAGAATTGTGTCACAGCTTGGTTTTGAAACATGTTGACAAAGAATTTGGTGGACTGAATTGCTGTTGAATGTGGTCAAAGCTAGAGGTTTTGTGGGGAGAAACATGGATTGTGACGAGGAACAGATGCGGTGCAAGGGTACTTCAAATCTGTCTGATGAGGGCGTCAGGTTCTTTTGGTGGGGGTGGTTTGTAATAGTGACAAATGTGCACGAGGTGCACATTTCGGTAGGCTGTCCAAAATAGAGCCTAAAGGTGCTGGCAACCATGTCAACAGTGGGATAAATCGGCAGCGCAGATTTGTGCAGCTGTAGGTTCGTCAAAGGAAAATCGGCAGCGCAGATTGTTGATGAACATTGGTTGGACGATGGACTGTCTAGGCCAAGCAGGAAAACTTGTCAGGGGATAGGCTGACGAGAACAGGGGCTGTCGCAGAATTCAGCAGCGCAGACATTGGCAGCCTGCACGTAGATGCGAATTCGGCAGCGTGCAACAGCTTGTGCAAGTCGTTGGTTCGACTTGGCACGATCTGAAACTTGGACGAAGGACTGTCCAAGGCATGCGAGAGACCAGCAACAGACGCAGCAAGAACTGGCAGTTGGGACTGCTAGGTGGGCATGCAGAACATGGGTTAGTGGTAGTTATGGATATCCAAGATCATGGGATCATAGAGGCTCAATGTGGGGGCTGACCAGGGGTTGTTCTCAACCCACTAAGATCATGGGGGATCATGGGGGAAAACTTCACATCACTTGGTAGAAAATGGGACCACTATGTTCATGGGTGAACATGGGTGAGATAGTGTCTCACTACTTCCTTAAATGTAGAAATGGAAGTTGTACCTTGTAAATGTTTGTCTATAACTAGTGTTTGCATCTCTTGGTTAATGGGCAGCATGTAGGGGCATGCAGCAACATGTAGAACACGAGATAGGGTTGTAAGCTTGGTGTAGCATGTAATCTTTGTGCATAGCACACATAAGGATTTGTGTATAGTTCCCTTTGTTTACGAGATTAATAAAGGTTGAGAAAGAGTTCTTGTAAAGCTTGTTGTACACTTTGATTAACTCATTCTACTTGTGTATTCCGCTTGTCTTTTAACTTGGGAAAGTGGGGAAACTTATCGGGTGAGGGAAATACTTAGTTACTAGGTAAACACGAGTGAGATTGGTGAGAATAGGCTAAGTCTAGTGAGCGACTAGGTTGCTGCACGGGTTTATTTAAGGAGCGAAAATTTACCTCGTGACAGTCACCTTCTTTATTTTATTTTTTAAAATTAGAAATTATCATGAAAAAATTATATTATTAACTAAAAAAACTCTATAAATTAACATATGTTCTCCAACCTGAATGCGACAGCGTAGAAGCTTCATAAGTTCCTGAGGTGAAGCTTTGCAATTACTGTGACTTTAGTTTTAAATTCTTCTATTCCTTGTCCTGAATTTCTAGATAACCTTATAACTATTAAGAATGGTGGAGACAAAGTCCCACCACCATTCTAGTACAAGAAGACCGCCACCATTCGGTGGGTTGTTGGCAGTCATGTTCAACAGTAAATTGGCTGGATTAATCTTCTTCACCTATTGAACCAGAAACCAGCCATCAATCCGACCCAATCCATATGGACTGACCCAAACTAAAGAATGATGTAAGCATGACATCATCATTCCACGACAGATGTCTAGTTAGTGATCAATCAGCTTGACACGTTAGCAAGATGGACCAATTAATATTTGAAGGATGATATAAAGGTCATTTCGGTGGGTGATGAAGTTAAAGAAGAAGAAGGTGTACATGTTAACTCAATGTGAGTGCTGGATTGCTATGGGAGAATTAATTTGAGAAGTCAACCTTATCAAAATGAATTTGGCATGGCTTCATGCCTTGAAGAAAGACATTGTAATCCTCCGGTAGAAAACTTTACCATGATTAATTAAATAGTGAGAAATATAATAAAAATATTGGTAAATTGTAAATTCTAGATCAAATTTTATAATATTAATAAAAATATTAATAATTTAAACCATTGATAAAATGGGTTAGTTGAAAAATAAAATGAAATAGGATTAATTGAATCATTAGAAAATAAATTTTTGAGAGATATTTTTAGGCTTGCGGTTAAACCAAAAGGTACCCAAACTTCACACGTACTATAAGCACCACACAGTCCATAATAGTCGCCCTGAAACAGTGGGGCCTTCCAGTAATCCTTCCACTGACCATCACTTTCTCGCCATGTTAACACCTTTAGAATGATCAGGAACCGTGTAGACCCAGTATATCATCTGGATCATTTACAAAAGTGCTTTTGTATAAGCCCATTTGACTTCTCCATGGCCAAGGAGGAGATCTACTAATTGGCTTTGTACCATTATAGACAAAGATTTGCGGTGAGCGATTTGTGTTGATCATAAGAGAAAAGTCTCCAATCCCAGGGTCATCAGCTGATCTCCATGATGTTAGAAACCGATCAATTCCTAATTTTCGATCGAGCCCCAATTTCATCCCAGGTAGGTGGGTGCTTGTAGGATAATCGAAGCTTTGCCATACAATGTTTCTGCTTCTTTTCCTGACCAATATCAAATTCCCAGAATCCAAGAGTTGAGCTGCAAAGATATCATTTTCTTCCACTGAATCATTTGTAGACCACACAGGAAGCTTTTGGTCATCGTTACCATAGAGAACGAGGTTTCCATATTGGTTTATAAAGAGAAATCCTGAGGAACCAATGATTGGATCGTTCCTGTTCGCAACCCACACCACAGTTTGTTCTGGTATTTTTTATGGTACCAAATTCCAAGATATCTATTGGTTGAACTGCCAGGACTGAAAAATCCTAGTGCGAAAATATTTCCTTCGGAGATAAGAAGGTCACCTTCTTTAATGGTTTGGTTGGTCTTTAAGGTGTCTTGGGATGTACAAGATGAGAAATGGAGAATTATAAGAGAAAAAAGCAGGAACAGTTTTCCGGTTTCCATGACGGGGCAAACTGGACCTTGGCTTTTGGACAATTTGAATGTTGCTTTGTGGAGAAAGGAGAAGTTCTTCAGACAAGTGTGGGACCATTAGAGAAGTAACGTGAAAGAAGTTGTTATTGTGGGATTTTCCTTTCCATGGACGGATTTTTTTAGAATAATATAGGAATAGTGGTTGTTTTTTTAAATATTTTTTATTTAAAAAATATATTAAAATAATTTTTAAAAAGTATATATATATTAAAATAATTTTTATTTTTTAATAAAATTTATTTTTAATACCAACAAATTAAAATGATATAAAATATAAAAAAAATGATTTAAACAATATTTTTTATAAAACTTTTGTAAATCTCTATTCAAACCATACTCGAGATTATCTTATCCGTTGTATACTACATACCCTACTCGAAGGTCACTCAATTTTTTTCTTTTTAATTTTGATTTTAATTTATAATAAACTAGTTTGATATAATATATATTATGTTTATATCTAAGATTTTGGATAAGATATTGTCATCTAGCCAGGTGGCACGCATCGTTTGGCAGAGACCACAGGGGTAGGAATTTTTGCCTTAAGGTGTTTTTTCTATTCTGGCTTTTCAGTCTAAGTTTTGTATAGTTGTGAGACCTTTTACTTAGGGTAAGTGAAAATATCATATTCTCAATTATGAGTCTGATGAAAATAATATTTATTTAATATTCTAATATTTATTTGATTTGATTTTTATTAGTTATGTCAATTAATTTATTATTTAAAACAATGTTATATATACTTTAGTGGCATTCCATAATTGATATTTAAAATTTATTAAATCAGAATTATTTTTATTGTTTAACTACAATTTTCAAATTTAAGAAACTTTGATTTATTAATTTCCCCATGCACTGCATCACTTGAACTGTAGTCTTTAGGGTTTTCTTTCAAGTGGGAAGCATGAGAAAATAAACATGATACAAGCATCAAAACTAACAAATATCTATCGGACAAAACAGTTTTTTAAGAACTGATATCGTTTTTTTTAAGGAAAAAAAATCAATCATTAATATAAGAATTGACACATATTAGAAGATACTGTTTTTAATACTAAGACAGTTATATATTAAAATTTATTTTTTAAGTATTAAAATAAAAATATATCAAATAAATATGGGTCAACCTGAATCAATTATTTAAATTTGCGATAAAAGTTATAAAACCACGATAACCTCATAAAAAAATAATCAAATAATTATGTTCAATTCAAAAGCAATCTAATAACGAAAAATGAAATTCAAAATTAAAACACTCAATTAAAAAAAAAATTTTAAAAAATCTAAATAAATCCAAGTCAATTTATTAAATCCATGATTTGAATTATCTATTCCACTAGATTTAAAAAAATCTAAAAATAAAAAACAAACATGACATCATGTATCATGTGGGATTAAAAAAGAGAGGCATTCAACTAACAAAGGTTTTCTATATTTTTTTTAATCTTCAGGGGGCTGAAAATGCATTAAGTAAAAAAAAAAAAACAATTAACAATCCATCTAGGGGCACGACCCCTACCCACCTGACCTATACAAAAATAAAAATTAAAAATAAAAATATTTAATGAAAAACAAGTTTAAAAAAAATAGAAATAAAACTGAGTTAATCTATTATACCCGTAATTTAGGTCATGCATTCCACTAAATTTAATAACATATTATTTATTAAGTTATTTTTTATTTTGTTATACATCAATCAAGGATGCAAGATGTTTTTTTTGTATCAAATAAAAAAATTAAAATAAAACAAACAGGATAGGCATGTGGAACAAAACAATGGTCTATTTTTCAAAGTTAAATAAAAAAAAATAGTTTTTTATAAGCCAATTTAAAAAGGAAAGGAAAAAAAGAAGAGGTCGCATGCATCACCTATGCAATGATCATAAAAGCATACCAAATAAAATATCATGCAGTGAGGATATGATATTTATATCTAAACAATTCACTTAATTTAACTAAAAAAATATTAAAAAATTAAGAAAAGCTAAATTTAACAAAAAAGACAAAAAAAGGACTCAAGAAAACCTAAGTAATTTTTAAAATTAGTAACAAAACCCTATAAACAGTAAATAAAAAAAATGCATTATTTAATTAAATCAAATGTTGAATGATGAAACTTAAAAAAACATGAGTTTAAAAAAGAACAAAAAATAAATCGGAACAAATCTTCTAAATCTAAGTTAATCTTCTAAATTTATAACCTATTAAATCTTAGATCTAGACTCAATAAAAAAAAGCTCAATTTAATGTTGAAGGATGAAATAAAAAAATCATAATTTTTTTTGTCAAAGCAAAGAAAGAAGCTATAAAAAAATAAAGGTGGATGAAATCGTTAAAAAAAATAAATTTTAAAAATGATCTCAAATAAAATAAATAGCAGTTAAAAGAATAAATACCAAATTTGATAGATTAAGAAAATTTTAAGGATAATGAAATTGACAATAATCAAATGAAAAAATAAGAATCAAATCAAAAGGAAAAAAAATGCCAACCAGGGCCAAATTACTAAATGGACTCACATCACACGCACCACCTAAAGAGATAGGCCATACTATAATGAATTGAAAAACACTAAAGAAAGCTATTTTTGATAGTTGTAAGCCACCACACATACCTATTAGACACGATAGAGAGGTGTATTCACTAGCATGTTCAATTAATGCATTAACCTTTTTTTTTTATATATTTATTAAAAGACTAAATTGATCACAACGACAACAACAACAAAAACAAAAATAAAAAGAAAGTATGAATTAGCCCTTAGAGGCATCGTTAGAAAATTTTGATTTCAAGGACAATATAATCATTTTATCGTGCTATAAAATATAAAATATAAGAAATGCCTCTAAACCTAAGGAGCATAGTTTTTTAAAGGCATTTAAGTAATTATACTATATATAAAAAATAAAAAGACCATGAAGCTCATGATTAATTTTATAATGACTAATAGAGCATGCAAAAAGATCGCATTACCCTTGAGAGATAGACAAAGTTTTTCGGTTGAAAAGGGAAAAGTAGTAAATTCACTACTATAATCCATAATAATTCAAGACATATTTATAGTAATTTTTTCATGGGGTTTAGGTTTTTGTTAATTCTACATGGAAATCAGGAGTTGATGTATTTACAATAATCATTTAACTGGCTTGGTATCTTGTATAATATATATATAATTGCAAAACAAATTAGAGATTTCCTTGAGTTTATTATTCTAGAAATCAACGCAAAAAAAATAATTTTTCAATTATTATTTTTTTATATAAATTTTAAGATGAAAGGATTAAAATTGATATCTAAAATTATTATATATTTAAAAACTAAGGTTGTCAATTCCGTTTCGGTAGGTGTTTTGTTTTTTCAATTGGAATGGAATGTTTCAGTTTCGGAGTGTTTCGACATGCCATTTCGTGGTTGTACTGTTCATATATATATATATATATATATATATATATATATATATATATATATATATTCAACAAATATAATTCAAATTAAATATAAATTAATTATAAATTATGAAATACAAACACAATGTCAAACAAATATAATTTAAAA
>Ga0325405_1002876_pt1 | contig 17766 bp, 16 predicted proteins | sample PopdelMetagenome_21_FD_205663 | JGI IMG/M metagenome (GOLD analysis project Ga0325405, IMG submission 205663) | Populus deltoides microbial communities from Bellville, Georgia, United States - Xylem-Control-R2 | ecosystem: Host-associated > Plants > Phyllosphere > Stem > Wood/Secondary xylem...
CCTTCTTGTTCGGATCTCAATAGCTCCCATCCATTCCCAACATTCCAGAAGGTCTATTTTGGATTTTGGATTATTTAATGTGTTGTTTATGATTATTGTTGAATTGTGATAATAATTGTAAATGTGTATAATTGTAGGGTGTGTGAGTTAATTAGTGTAAGGGATTTATGTGAGTGAGAGAGATACATAAATTTTTTTAGCATGTGTTAGATAAATGGAAAAAAAAATTAAAAAAAGGAAAATACCAAAAAACAAACTCAACAACTTTTTTTTTTAATTTGCATCATGGCCAAGTTCTTTTTTAAGAAAAAAAATTGTTTTTGCATATTAAATTTTGCCAACAAAAATAAAAATATTTTGCTTTCATATTCTTGGATTTTATAGCAAGTTTATAAAGTCCATTAGAACTTGATCTAAATTTTAAAAACACCAAACAAACTAATTTGTTTATTTTTAATATATGGATTTATGAACTTACAAGTAAGATGTATTTTCAATATTAAAACAGACAAATTAAGCCCATAATAAATAAAATGACCCCCTTCTCTCTCCTTTTGTTTATTTTTAATATCAGGAATTACAAACTTATATGTAAGATGTATTCCTAGTGTTAAGTGAAACAAAAATATAAAATACATTTTGGCTTTAGAATGACAAGGTTTGATCTATAAAATCATGATCCATCTTAGTGAGGTGGATCTACTTTAACCAATAAACAAACTAATGATTAGAAAAATACAACAAAGCCTTAGTAATAATAAAACAAATAAGTAATGCAACTTATTTTAGATAGGATGTATTTAGGGTGATACTATATTTCTTATACACAACCAATCATTTTATCTAGAATCTATAGGCTAATTAGATTTTCTAATGATCAAAACACTGGTGGCAATTCTAAACTTTTAAACCATAAAATGAGAAGAATCCCTTGTTTTTTTTACATCATTAAATCTAATTTGATAGGATGATCATCATGACTTCGTACACATACGACAATGATTTATTCTTTGGACGCTTTAATAACAATATCACTTATGTAGGCTAGAACTTTGGTTTAACATGGCTCAAGTTTTCTGACGCATGGTTCGATTATTTTTCGTATGGAAGTCAAAATATTTGCTCTGCATGGGCCTCTAAAAAGGTTAAAAAATGTTAAAAAAAAAAGATGAGGAGGAGGGAAGAAAGCTATGCATATGTGTTGGTTGAAAACTAGGCCTTTTCTTGGCTGCAAAAAAGCTCATTGTTGCGAAGATCACTTCATTCTCTTTCACAAATACCTCACAACTTTGTGGGATTACTCTTTCTTCACCTTCTCTCTTCTTGCTCTCTACCTTGGTGTGCTTAAGGTTTGGATGCATTGCCTATTTATAGGCAAGCATCCAGCCTTTGTCTTGCAAAAGACAAAAGGCACCAATTGGTGCTGCAAGTGGCATTGAATTGGTGCCCCACATTGTTGACTTTGGCAAAACCAATTGCTGCCTGCTAGCTTCATATTCTCCCACTTGAAGACTTTGATGATTTAATCAAGTCTTCAGCCTTGATCATATGTGATTCTTCTATCCTTTTTATACTTATCATCTTCATTGTCGTACGTGTGCGGCGTCGCGGCGATCACCACCACCCTTATCATTAGGTGTGGTATGTCTATCTATTCCGACAAATATGGAGAGACAAGGAATTTTTGTCTCTTATTAGTGAAAAAAAGGAATGGGAGTTGCCACCTAGTATTTTAGTCACTAGAAACCCTAACTGGTCTCAAAGATCAGGTACGGAGACTGATTGTGTAAAGTGAAGGTATTAGCATCCCAAATACGCCCTACCTAAGGTAAACTGCATTGTTTTATTATCTGATAAAAAATCTAAGGTCTTATCATGTTGGTTCGTCTATGGTTTAAGAAAAGCCCTCCTCAGTAAGGAGGTTCTTATTTTATGGGGTAAAACCTAACCGTTCTAATGTCTATAAAAAAAACTATCTTTTTAATATTGGGAATACGTTTTACATATAAATTTGTAATCCCACATATTAAAACAAAACAAAATATTTTTTTTGGTTTTTTTTTGAAATATTGGCCAAGTTCTCATGACTTTAATAAAAATACAGACCGATATTAATCAAAATGGCATAGAAAAATACGCGAGAAAATCACAATATATATATATATAATGAACTGGACTAGGCCTGTATTGGCCCAATTACAAGGCTGGACAAAACCCAGCCGTGTGGGCTGGGCTGATGTTCCAACATAAAAAATGAACTGGGCCGGACCCGACCCAATTGTGTGGGCTGGGCCTGTATTGGCCTAGTTACAAGGTTGGACTCAGCCCAGCCGCGTGGGCTGGGCTGTTGTTCCAGCCTGATAGAACAAAAGGGCTGGTTACTGTGTTGCGCACAATAACTAGCAAAATATAATTAGCTAGTTACCGTGCACAGCACAAGAACTAGCTAATTAAACTTTATTTGCTGCAGAACCTGAATTGCTCATGTTCTGCATGGAAATGAAGGTGACAAATAAAAAATCGATAGGGGAGGGGAGAAAGTTACCTGGAGCGGGAAAGCATGGTTGTAGTCGTCAATGGTGGTTGAAGGTGGCGGTGGCAGCGACTAGGAAGCCCGATGACAGCGGTTGTGCTTCTTCTTCGTGTCACAACGACACCAACGTCTGTGTCTTCTCTCCCTCTCATCGGTTTGCTCTTCCTATTTTCCCTTCCTTGTGCCTATCTCCCCTGTTTTTTTCTTCCCTCTAGCTTTTACTTTGGGTCCTTTTCTCTTCACTCGTTTTTTTCTCTTGAAAAAAACACTATTGTTTCTCTTTCTCAGTCCCTTTTTTTCTCTCTAAAAAAAATCCTTTTTGCTCCCTCTTTCGGTCTCCTTCTCCTCTAAAAAAAATTATTGTTTCTCTTTTTCGGCCTCCCCTTTTTTCTTTCCTCCTCTTTTTACCTTTCAGGACAGTATTTATAAGGGCAGGGGGAGCGGGATCGACCCTGCCCCATCCCATCACTGTGCATGGGGTGCACCATTCTCCTGCTCTGTCACGGCACCGGAAGAGGTGGCCAATGGGGGCGTCGCTTACAGGGCACGGCTTCTCTGCTGTGGCGTCTGGTTTTGGCTCTAACAGAGCACGTGAGAGGGAGAGGAAGAAACAAGAGGAAGAAAACAAAAAAATTCTCTTCCCTTACTGCACGTCTAGGGAAAGAAGAAGAAGAAACAATGTCGTCTCAAAACGGCACCATTTTGTTTTTTGTTTTTTGGAAAATGCATGAAACGACATCATTTTTCCCAAAACACGTCGTTTCATTTAAATGGAAATTATCGCCAAAAGCGTCAGATTTCAAATCAGTCCTTCAATTAGCGCGCTTTTCAATTTAGTCTTTGGTTTTGGATTTCTTCAATCAAGTCCCTAATTGGCCATCAAACTTCAATATTAATGTAATTAACCCCCTGATTTGACCAAATCAGCTCTCCAAAATTATAATTTGACCACAAAACCTTAATTTCTTCCAATTAAAACCCAAATTGACTAAAAAAACGTTTTTTTCTTGCAATTAACTCTCCATAAATTCAATTAAACCTTTAATAAAATCTATTTGAGTCCATCAACATCTGATTTTGTACTTTTCCTCCTCAAATCAAATTTTCTTCATCAACAGGGCTCTCATCAGTCAATGATATACTATCAAATTTCAATCTTTGTTATTTTTAACCTCCTCAACCAATTTTTGACCATTTGCTGGGCGCTTTGGCATCCTCTTTTCACTGCTGTTATTTTTTTAATATATTTTTTGATTTTTTTCTCCCTTTTTTTATGCGGGGACCCAAAAATAGTTATGACAGATGCCCCTTCTTTACAATACTTATAAAGCAAAGACTTTGCGTAGTAAGTTTTGTAAAGATAAACAAAACTGATCTTCTTAAGGCTTGGTTGATCTGAAACTCTGTCTTTACAGCAATCCCCTTCAACCAGAAACTAATGATCAAAATCATGCACTTGGCTATTTTGAGATCCCGATCAGGCGATCTTCCAAACTCTATCTTTGGTTGGATTAACCTGAAATCCCATCTGACGATTTCTTTTAACTAGAACCTAAGTAAACTGTCTTTTTCTAATGACGGTTTGAGCTTTTCCTTTTTTTCTCTTTGTTTTATTTCTTTTTTCTTTCATTTTTTTTAGAATTTCCAAACGATAGTATTCTTCTCTCCTTTCTTTCACCACTAAGATAACGTTGGTGGCTCGATCATCCTGAGATCCCATCTAGTGATCTCCTTTAACAAAAATCAAAGTCTGTTCGTGGTTAGGATAAACTGAGATCCCTTTCGCCGATCCCCTTTAATCAAAACCAAAATCTGTGTGTGGTTGAGCTAAATTGAGATCCCTTCCCCGATCCCCTTTAACCAGAACCAAAATCATGTGTGTGGGCTAAACTGAGATCCCTTCGCTGATCCCCTTTAACCAAAACCAAAATATGTGTGTGGTTGGGCTAAAATAAGATCCCTTCGCCGATCCCCTTTAACTAGAACCAAAATCATGTGTGTGGTTGGCTAAACTGAGATCCCTTCGCCGATCTCCTTTAACCAGAACCAAAATCACGTGTGGTTAGGATAAACTGAGATTCCTTTCGCCAATCTCATTTAACCAGAACCAAAATCCTCTGTAGTTAGGCTAAACTGAGATCTCATTCGCTAATCCCCTTTAACCAGAACCAAAGTCTGTATGCAGTTAAGTTAAACTAAGATCCCTTTCGCCAATCCCCTTTAACTAGAACCAAAATCCTTTGTAGTTAGGCTAAATGAGATCCCTTTCGCCGATTCCCTATAACCAGAATCAAAGTCTGTGTGCGGTTAGGCTAAACTGAGATCCCTTCGCCGATCCCCTTTAACTAGAGTCAAAGTCTATGTGCGGTTAGACTAAACTGAGATCCCTTTGCCGATCCCCTTTAACCAGAACCAAAATCCTTTGTGGTTAGGATAACTGAGATTCCTTTCGCCGATCCCCTTTAACCAGAATAAAAAATCCTGTGTGGTTAGGATAAACTGAGATCCCTTTCACCAATCCCCTTTAACCAGAACCAAAATCCTTATGTAGCTCGGTCAACCTGAAATCCCATCTGGCAACTCCTTTCAACCAAAGCTAAAATCTTCATGTGGTGGTTAACCTGAGATCTCTTCTGGCGATCCCCTTTAACCATAATCTCAAAGTCCATCTATGTTCAACTCAGTCAACATGAAACCCCATCTGGCAATTTTTTTTAACCAAAGCTAAAATCTTCATGGTGGTTAACCTGAGATTCCTTCTGCTAATCACTTTTAACCAAAAAATATGTTTTTTCTTCAAGATGATAGGTTTGAATTGAAGACTCTTCTTCATTGATCTTCTTATTTCTTTGAGATTTCCCTAATGTTAGGGTTTATCTCATCTTCGTCCCTTTCCAGGGTCAAAACCATGATTCTTTGTTGTTCATCAACTCAATGATTCTTTCTTTATCCCCAATCTTGCTGGACTAACGATAAGTTTTCCTGCAATAAATCAAAAATATATGCAATGCTTCGACGTTAGATGACATGCATGCATCCTTACCTAATTTGAAATATAGGTCCCCCTCTCTTCATGCTCTATCATCACAGGGTGCCTTTGTTTGTTATTCAAAGCTTTCTTTATTCTTTCAATGTACTGGCTCATTCGTGTGCTAGCCTTCCACTCAGATGTAAGTGCAGTGCCTATCGTGGGTTGTCCATGATGATTACTGCTCTTATTACTTCTCAAACTTGACCATGCTTCCAAGTATGGTGTTACTCAATTCATCATAAAGGAGTTGAACAAATCATCCATCTCCTAAATTCTCTAAAGAATTGTCATTTGATTGGTTGTGTGTGTTTTGCCAACACCCATCAAGAAGTTTTCTAGTGTTTAACCTCATTTTAGATTGTCAATCAGTCATGGACTTGCCCCCAGTTGAAACAATACTCTTCAAGTATATGTTATCATCAGTCTTCTTGAAAACTATCCAATCATCCAGACATGCATCTCATAGCTTGCAGCATAAAAGCTCATGGTTGTATGCTCAGTGTTCTTCTCAATAGATTCCTCTCAGCTCTTCTAATCAGATTGTGCAAAGAAATGTCTCGGCCTCATCAATGATGTTGCTTTTATCACCCATACTCATGCGGTGAAGTGCGCATTTAGCTTCAAAACAAATTGTCTTATAGTCAATCTTCAGGGTGGGTGCCTTTTCGACATTCATTCAATGCAGTTATGTGATAACATCTATCGATAACCATGTTTCAAATGATGATAGTATGAAATTATCCTTCAAGTACAACATTCTTCCACAATCATTCTTAGTGGTATGCATCTTTTCACCATTTAATTACATTTGTTCGTGTATCCTCATCGATCGATAACCATGTTTCAAACGATGATGATATGCAAATGCCCTTTAGGTACATCTTTGGTCCACTGTTAGTCTTGGTGGTGTGCACATCTTTTTGATATTCATTCAAATGCAACTGTATGACCACATCGGTCGATAGCCATGTTTCAAAAGATGATGATATGAAGATGTCTTTCAAGTACATCTTTGTTTTCTCGATTGTTGTCGGGGGTCACTAGATCATAGACTATCTTTGAACAACATTGCCCCCAGTATGATCTGAATGTGCTCGTTCATTGATTATCTTTCTTTGAACACTATTGTCTTCAGAGAACTGATTCATCATTTAATCATCTTTCATTGGCTCATAGCTGATCTGAATACTGCTTGTTTTTCCTTCTCCGGGTCCACTATATTGCCCTCCAGCTGCTCAACTTTTCAAGGAGTGTAGAGGAGCATCAATGTCATTTCTATCAAGGATTTCACATACTCAATCGATGTTCTTCTGTGTTCGATAATCTTCTTTGTTCTGGAATCAAATGTCACATTTCAAAGATTATGTCTATTCGAGTCCAATTGTTGAAATGAAATCAGAGAGATGTCAATTTTGAAAAGATCTTTTGAAAAATCAATCCTTTTGGTCCAAGACCCAAAACACGTTATTCAAAATATACAGTCATTTGATTGTTATGTATTTTGAAAATAGAAATTGACCCATTGTAAGACTAAAATGGCCTTTTTTTTCATGGTTCTTTGTATCCCTTTTAGACTCTGATTTTAGGTATATCTTTTGATGGTCTGTGATAAGATGACCTTTTTGTGAATTTCAAAAAACAAGATGCTCAAGTCAAAACTTAAGCTTTATCAAGAAAGATTGTTTCTTTTCTTAGCATTTATTTTATCAGCATGCATAATAACCCAATAGCTTAATTCATGAAGTCACGACTCTTATGGAAAAACTCTTCAAGTTTTGAGAGCACCATTTATCGGTTCAAATTGTTTGCTTGATTAAAAAAGACTTTTAAAAGCACGTAGTGCAGGCTATGGTTCATGGCTGTGAAAGAAAGGAATTTCACAGGCTCAAAAGGTGTTTGAGGGTTTCAAAGACCTAGGATCAATATCAACTATTCACCAAATTTTTTTTTATTGTTGTCTTTGTAGAGGAAACAACATATAACCTTGTTAACCTCAAATATTAGACTTCTCTTAACATAAGTCATAATGCAAATCCACCTTTCCTTGATGAATAATGAACCTCAATCATTTGATAACATTAGAGGCTTTATAATGGATACCAAAAGTCACGTTTATAGCCTAGTCTTCTTTTCTAGTATTGACTTTTGTTGTGCCTTTCCTTGATTGAAATTTATTTTGCTCTTCCTAGCCTTGATTGGCACTCTCCTTCCTTTATATTTGACTTGCTTTTAAGTGAAGGCAATTTAAAATTTTTTTTTCTTTTCATAACCTTCCTCAAAATTTTCTTATATGCCCCCAGTCTATGTGTTTTTTTAGCCCTCTTTCCATCATTGGACTTTCGTTCTAAGCCTTCCCTTTTATCCATTAACTATATCAATGTCTTCAAAATATCTTTCATTTGCCCCCCGGTATAGGGTGTGATCCTAGTCAGGGTTTATTTAAAAGAAATATTCTATCAGGCTCAAATGGGGACCACAAGGGATATAATCTTTAGAAAGTGAAGGGATAACAAAGATGACCTTTTTTCATTTCAAGCAAGGTCGGTTAAAACCGATAAATTTTGACCTCATCTGGTGTAATGATTTGGATTTGCAAAGAGTCATGATTCGTGAATCCGTAACTGGTGAATCCACTACGTGTCATTAGGCATAATGCTAAAACTTAGCTATACGACGTGTGGTTCAATTTTGTGGTGTGTGAGCTTAAGATTAGTTCGGTCATCTCTTGTCATTTTAACGAACATCAAGTTTTTTCTGGAATCCAAACACTTTTAATTTTGCGTGTTAGAGTTCAATCAAAATCTTTTGCCAAAATAAAATCTGAACGAAACATCTCTTTATTTCAAGACAATAATAAGACTAAGAATAAAGCATAATCCATTAAAATGTGAGATGTGATCCCAAAACAAAATGATGGGCATCAAATTGACAACATGACATTTCTAAACAACTTCTTCATCGATTATCCATGTCTTGTTATCATTCATTGGTGATGGACTATTGATGATATGATCATTGATATCATTCTTCACAAAATCTGCCCATGTCTTGCTCACTAACCTTCTGACTTCATCTTCGAATTTCTTGTAATTCTTCACATCTCATTTGGATTATTCCATCTAGAGAATCATGCCTTGGGGCAATGAACTAACTGTGCTTTTTCCTTGGTGGCAAAGGTGAGCTGAAATGGGAAGCATCTATGGAGCAAACCCTTCCCTAATCGCAGCATATCAATGTGCCCAGTCTTAAAGTTGAAGAATATCACATCAGGAAAATATTCTCCCATCAACACAACATTAACATTGCAGAAGGCCAAAGGACTTATGTGGGGGGTTTTTTCTTATTAAAAAACCTATGTTTATCGAACATTTTTTTCTCCATTGTTTTCTGTCATGATCCATATTTCCATGAAATTTCTCTCCCTATCGATGCAGGTCATGACGAGCTTTCTTTTGTATTCAGTAAGTCTGACATCTTTGTTATCATTGCCTTAGAGGCTGGCAAGGGAAGTGGGAATAAATAATGACTCTATCTTTTTACATCAAATGCAAAGACATTTTTCTTCCAAGTAAGCCAATGAAGTGAGCCATTTACAAATACTTTTGTCATGCGATGAATGGATTCTTCATGAGGCAACTTCACTTCATCCAACAACTTCCATTTCCAAGTTGTTGATTCAAGCAACTCGACTCTAATGCAGTGGTACATATAGAATTCTTTATGTGAGCGAAACTTGGGCTTTCTAGAATCTCACAATCTTGTATCGTAAAGGCTTTGACCTTTCAATCATTACGCCAGATTCTATTGAATCATATCGTGTCTTTGGATTCGGGATCTTTTGCCATTATTGGATAGAAAAGTCACCCACATAATAACATGATTTATTATGTGCGCGACAACGTAGAATTCCTTGATTTGTTGATGACACAATCTCCATGTGCTCTGGAAGAAAATCAAAGGGTATTTGTGTATGGGTATTCAAACCGTTAGTTGAAACGAAGGAAACTAGTATTCGTTCCTGATCATGCTTTAGATAAGGAAACCAGAGACAATGTTGGTTCTTTAGCTATGTAGCTTTGTGAAAAGGTCAACTTGTTGTACTCCTTAGACAAAAGCCTACATTTCTCCACAGTCTCCATTGATGAGCATGTCAGCACTACATAGATGGCATCTCGGCACAGGTCAACAGCTGAGTCCATGGTAGAGCAGTGAACCCTACTACCACAAGCTATGTTTCTTGATTGGAGGCTTAAGCGAATCATTTCTTGACACTGGTGGATGTCGACAACTCTTGATTTTGGAGCGGAAAACAGAATTAGGGGGACCTTTATTCCAAACTGCGAGCATGCATGTTTAAAAATATGAGTGTTCTATATGATAAACTTGTCCTTCAAGGGGTAATATATGGTCGTAACTTTTGTATGATGAAACAAGAATCTTAATTCTTGTCCAAACTCTACAATGAAAATTTCTTGAGTGACGACCATTGTGTCACCAACAAGTTTTAAGTTCAAGATGCTTCGGGAAGGGTTTGTTTTGATGCAAAACAACAAGTAGGGAGTATACACCCTAAAGGCAAGTTCTAGTTCTTTTATGTGAGATAAAAGGTAGGTTGACTACTCAGGCTCTAAAAAAGATCTCTTGTTGTCCTAGTGATCGCCCTCTTGAAGGCAATATGGGGGCTCACTAAGTAATGAGATGGCATATTGACCAATCATTACCAGTCTATGCACTCAGCGAAGAGTTGGGGTTTACACAAACTTAAACCTCGACTAAAAGTCGTAAGGTAAGTTGTTAGTCCCCCACTTAACCTAAAGTTTTTCGGTATAAACTCTCACATAAAAAGAGAACGAGGCATGAAAAAATTATATAATGCATGAAAAAATATGTACAATTTAAAGCATATGAGCAAACAACTAAAGGAAATCCATCTTAAACAATAACACGCACAAAACCAAAGATAAAAATCAGACAAAACAATGTTTGGTCCACAAGGTCCCTAGTGGAGTCGCCATTCTGTCGCACGTGTGCGGCATCACGACGATCGCCCACCACCATCATCATCAGGTGTGGTATGTCTATCTATTCTGACAAATATAGGGAGACAAGGAATTCTTGTCTTTTATCAGTGAAAAAAAGGAATGGGAGTCACCACCTAGTATTTTGGTCACTACAAACCCTAATTGGTCTCAAAAATCAAGTACGGAGACTGATTGTATAAAGGAAAGGTATTAACACCCCAAATACGCCCTACCTAAGGTAAGCTGCATTGTTTTATTGTATGATAAAAAATCTAAGGTCTTATCATGTTGGTCAGTTTATGGTTTAAAAAAAGTCCTCCTCGGTAAGGAGGTTGTTATCTTATGGGGTAAAACTTAACCGTTCTAATATCTATATATATAAAAAAAACTATCTTTTTAATATCGGGAATACATTTTTTGTATAAATTCGTAATCCCACATATTAAAACAAAAAAAAATATTTTTTTGGTTTTTTTTGAAATATTGGCCAAGTTCTCATGACTTTAATAAACTGGTTATTAAAGCCAAAATGCATGCTAAGATATAATATATATTTTTCTTGAAGTTTTCTTTGTTGTATAAAAATACAATATGATTTTTCTTTTTAGCTTTGAGAGACTTGAGAGTATGCATGATAACAAAAATAATTTTTTTTTGAAAACTGAGTATTTTAATATCGGATTTGTATCTTTACGATATAAAAATACAGATCGATATTAATCAAAATGGCGTAGAAAAATACACGGGAAAATCACAATTTTCTAATATATATATATATATATATATATATATATATATATATATTAAAATGAACTGTCTAGGCCTGTATTGGCCTAACTACAAGGCTGGACTCAGCCCAGTCGTGAGCCATGTGGGCTGAGCTGATATTCCAGAATAAAAAATGAACTGGGCCGAACCCGGCTTAATTGTGTGGGCTGGGCCTGTATTGGCCCAGCTACAAGGCTGGATTCAACCCAGTCATGTAGGTTGGGCTGATGTTCCACCTCGACAGAATAAAAGGGCTAGTTACTGTGAGTAACCAGCAAAATATAATTAGTAACTAGCTAATTAAACTTCATTTGCTGCAGAACGTGAATTGCTCACGTTCTATATGCAAATGAAGGTGACAAATAAAAAAGTGGCAGGGGAGGGGAGAAAGTTACCTGGAGCAGGAAAGCACGGCTGTAGTCATCAATGGTGGTTGAAGGTGGTTGTGGTAATGACTGGAAGCCCGATGACAGCGGTTGTGCTTCTTCTCCGCGGCGCAGCGACACCAACGTCTGTGTCTTCTCTCCCTCTCGTTGATTTGCTGTTCCTATTTTCCCTTCCCTGCGCCTATCTCCCCTGTTTTTTTCTTCTCTCTAGCTTCTACTTTCGATCTCTTTCTCTTCACTCTTTTTCTTCTCTTGAAAAAAAACCATGTTATTTCTCTTTCTCGATCCCTCCTTTTCTCTCTAAAAAAAAATCCTTCTAGCTCCTTTTTTTGGTCTCCTTCTCCTCTAAAAAAAACTGTTGTTTCTCTCTTTCGGCCTCCCCCTTTTTCTTTCCTCCTCTCTTCACCTTTTGGGATAGTATTTATAGGGGCAGGGGGAGCGGGATTGACCCTGTCCCGTCCCATTGTTGCGGATGGGGCGCACCGTTCTCCTGCTTTGTCACAGCGCCGGGAGAGGTGGCCAATGGGGGCGTCGCTTGTAGGGCACGACTTCTCTGCTGTGGTGTCTGGTTTTGGCTCTAACAGAGCACGTGAGAGGGAGAGGAATAAATAAAGGGAAGAAAACAAAAAACTTCTCTTCCCCTGCTGCACGTCTAGGGGAAGAAGAAGAAGAAACAGTGTCGTCTCAAAACGGCATTGTTTCGTTTTATTCTCTTTTTTTTTTGGAAAATGCATGAAACGACGTCATTTCATTTAAATGGAAACTGGTGCCAAAAGCGTCAGATTTCAAATCAGTCCTTCAATTAGCGCGCTTTTCAGTTTAGTCCTTAGTTTTGGATTTCTTCAATCAAGTCCCTAATTGGCCATCAAACTTCAATATTTATGTAATTAGCCCCTGATTTCACCAAATCAGCTCTCCAAAATTATAATTTGACCCCAGAACTTTAATTTCTTCCAATTAAAAACCAAATTGACTAAAAAAACATTTTTTTTCTTGCAATCAACTCTCCATAAATTCAATTAAACTTTCAATAAAATTTAATTGAGTCCATCAACATCTGATTTTCTACTTTTCCTCCTCAAATCAAATTTTCTTCATCAACAGGACTCTCATCAGTTAACGATATACTGTCAAATTTCAATCTTTGTATTTTTTAACCTCCTCAACCAATTTTTGACCATTTTCTAGGTGTTTTGGCATCCTCTTTTCACTGCTATTTTTTATATATATTTTTTTATTTTTTTCTGTTCTCCCTTTTTTTATGCGAGGACCTAAAAACAGGTTACGACATTCATGCTGCTTACATTTCTGCTAGGCCATAAGAGGATCTGCACCATATGTATATGTCAGTGTTGACTGGTTTGGTCAAAGCATCTGCTGGGTTTTCCTTTGTGTGAACCTTCTGAAAATCTACACTTCCATCTTCCACCACTTCGCGAACAAAGTGATATTGAACAAAAGTGATATTGAACATCTATGTGTTTTGTTCTTGAATGAAACGCTGGATTCCTTGCAATATGCAAGGCACTCTAACTATCACAATACAAAGGAATCTTCTCTTGTTTCTACCCGAGCTCCTCCATAAGTTTCTTCATCCATATTGCTTCTTTACAAGCTTGTATAGCTGACATGTACTCAGCTTCTGTTGTGGATAATGCTACAACAGTCTGAAGTTTAGAGACCCAGCTCAGAGCTCCTCCTATAATTATGAACACATAGCTTGTAGTGTATTTTCTTTTCTCAAGGTCACCAGCATAATCTGAATCAACATAACCTCTGACAGTAGATTCTGATCCTCCATAACATAATGCGGCATCTGAGGTACCCTTGATGTATCTCAAGATCCTCTTAATAGTATTCCAATGCTCTCTACCAAGATTTTCCATGTATCGACTAACTGTTGTCACTGCTTGTGCAATGTCTGGTCTTGTACATATCAAGGCAAACATTAAACTTTTCACTGCTGATGCATACAGTACTCGAGACATCTCCATCCTCTCTGCTTCATTGCTAGGAGACATACTTGAGGATAATTTGAAGTTAATAGGAAGTGGGGTGGAAATTGGCTTATAATCTTCCATGTTGAAGTGTCGCAAGATTTTCTTCAAATAATTCTTCTGAGAAAGCCAAATCTTCTTCTTACTTCTGTCTCGATGAATTTGCATCCCTAGAATCTTGTTTGCTGGTCCCAAGTCCTTCATATCAAACTCCCTAGCCAACTCTGCCTTCAATTCTTGGACTCAATCTTTGTTGGGGCCTATTACCAACATGTCATCCACGTACAACAATAGAATGATGAAATCATCATCTTTTTCAAACCTCTTGTAATACGTACAATGGTCTGAATTGAGTCTGTTGTACCCAAGGATAATTATAAAGGAATCAAATCTCTTGTACCAACACCTCGGTGCCTGTTTGAGACCTTATAGAGATTTGTTCAACCTACAAACCAAGTTCTCTTTGCTTGTTTCAACAAAACCCTCTGGTTAGAGCATACAAATTTCTTCTTCAAGTTCTCCATGAAGAAATGCAGTTTTCATATTTAACTGCTCTAAGTGAAGATCAAATATAGCACACATCGTCATGACTACTCTAATTGTAGTAAGTCGTATCACCAGAGAAAATATCTCATTGAAATCTATTCCTTTTTTCTGAGCATATCCTTTCACCACCAATCTTGTATGATACCGCTCCATTTGTCATTGCCATTACACTTTATCTTGTAAACCCATTTGTTGCCAATGACATTCCTTCCTTGTGGTAGCGGAACAAGATCTCAAGTGTTATTCTTGCGTAGAGCTTCAATCTCCTCTTGCATTGTTGTCATCCATATGGATACATCTGTGCTTTTTATAGCCTCATGAAAAGTTGATGGCTCTCCATCCTCCGTTAGAAGACAGTATGCAATGTTGCTCTCAGTAACATATTCTAAGTGCCAAGCCAGTGGTCTTCTTTCACGAGTTGACCGTCAAACTTTAGGAGTTTCAAACTCTATTTGTTCTTATTCTTCATGCTCTGGTGCTGCTTCAGAAGAAGTATGATTCTGAGTATTTTCCATCTGGATTGTTGTAGTCTCCTTTAAAATGCTATTATGCTCTTTCATTTGCTTTTTATCTTTTACAAATATGACATCTTTGCTGATGACTACCTTGTTGGCAGTGGGATCCTACAAGCGATACCCCTTTACTCCATCAACATATCCCAAGAATACACATTTTCTGGATTTTGAATCCAGTTTGCTAACTTCTTGAGTATTGTACATCACGTACACAGAACTTCCAAATATATGGAATCAAGAATAATTAGCTGGCTTTCCAGTCCACATCTCCTTCGGTATCTTCAGCTTAATTGCAGTTGATGGAGATCGATTTATCACATAACAGGCAATATTGACTGTTTCTGCCCAGAATGGCTTTCCTAGACCTGCAGCCTTCAACATTGCTCTTGTTCTTTCCAATAGAGTTTTGTTCATCCGCTCTGCCACTCCATTTTGTTGTGGAGCGTATGTCGTTGTGAATTGCCTTTTGATACCTTCATGTTGACAGAAGTTATCAAATTCATCACTGGTATATTCTCCTCCATTATCAGTCCTCAAACACTTGATCTTCTTTTTAGATTCAAGTTCTACCGTGCTTTGAAGGTTTTAAAGACTGTGAGCATATCTGTCTTCCTTTTAATTGGATATACCCAACATCTCCTGGAGAAGTCATCTATAAATGATACAAAGTATCTTGCTCCTCCCAAGGATATAACCGGTGCTTGCCAAACATCAGAGTAAATCAGGTCTAAGATATGTTTGCTCTTAGTTGTTGATGTGCCAAACTTTAACCTGTGTTGTTTACTTGCAACACAATGCTCACAAAAAGGGTAAAGTAACCTTTGTAAGCCTAGGGAGTAACTTCTGATAAGAGAGAATTTTCAAACCTTTCTCTGATATGTGGCCTAGTTTTTTATGCCACATCATCGTCTTCTCTTCTGCAGGACTAGCTGATGCGATTGACATCTCTGCCTCATGATGTGTTTCTCCCATTAACACAAACAAGTTTGCAACTATCTTTCTTGCCTTTAAAACCACCAGCGCTCCTTTGACAATTTTCATGATTCCATTGTCTGTTCAAATCTTACAGCCAAGATTATCAAATTATCCCACGGATAAAATATTCTTCTTTAAGCCTTTCACATGTCGCACTCCTGAAATAGTATGAATTGAGCAATCATACATCTTCAATTTGATGGTGCAAATTCCAGCAATCTCTAGAGCATGATCATTACCTATAAACAATGAGCCTTCAGAGATGGGTTCATATGTATGAAACCATTCTCGATTAGGAGTTATATGCCATGTTGCTCCTGAATCCATTAACCAAACCTCACTGAACTCTTTTCTATCTTTAGAGATTGTCGCTACTTCACTATATAAAACCTCGCCATCTTCTAAGGTGCTTGCAACACATCCTTGAGGTTTTGATAACTCTGCAATGTTCTCTATACCCTTTTTAAACCAACAATCCCTTTTGAAGTGCCCTTTTCTACCACAGTTGTAGCATTTCACAGTCTTCTTACTTCTTAATTTGGACCTCCCTTGCATTTGACTCCCACTAGAGCCATGCTCCGTTGATCTTCCTCTTGACATCAATAACGCCTCTGCTTGGTTTGAACTATTTATGTCTTCTTTGTTTTGAGCTTATTTTATTCTTCCAAGATAGTGGCTGCAACATCATCGAAAACTAAATAGTCTGAGAGGATATTACTGGTCAAGTTAATAATGAGCTGATCATACGAATCAGGAAGACTTTGAAGTAGAAGCTCTGCACATTCATTTTCCTCTATTTGTTAACCCAACGTAGTGAGTTGTGAAAATAGAGTTTTTATTGTGTTGATGTGGTCAGTCACTAACGTGATTTCTGTCATTCGAAGGGTATAAAGTCTCTGCTTTAAGAAAATCTTATTGTGCAAAAACTTGGACTCGTATAGATTTGTCAGAGTATTCCATATCTCCTTAGCTGTTTTCTTCTCCGCCACACTTGATAATACTTCATTAGCTAATGCTAAATGTATGTTAGCAATAGCATTACCATCCATCTCATTCCATTTTGCATTATCAGTGATCTCCGCGGGTTTATCTCCAATTACTACCAAGCAATTGTCTTTCCTTAAAACTGTCTTAATTTTTATTTTCCATAATGAGAAATTGCTCCCCTTGAACCTCTCAATCTTATGCTTTGCTGTCATTTTATTCACCATGATCTATTCAGCTATCACTGTTTCGTTGCTCTGCAACGTATACAGAAATAGTATCGTGTGAATAATACTTCACTAAGTAAGTTCCTGGGAAAGATTGGAGGGGTCACAAACGGTCCCGTTTAAAACCTAATCTCCTTAGATAGAACTTCCTAGAATGTATTTAGTCACCGCACTGACTTTCTTTATACGCCAACAGTAACGTATGTGAACAATACTGTATAGGTGAATAGAGTCGTAGACGTGAATAGTAACCATATACACGAATAACTTTTGTGTATTAACAACACCAACCAGTAGCTCTAATACCATTGTTAGGATACTGGCATGCAAACCTGAAATGCAGTATAGAAGGATTTTACTAAGTAATGTGGGAATTACAACCTCTCTCTCCTAATAAGAGAACAACTGAAATCTCTCTATTACTAAGAGAAAACATCTCACTTACTCTCTCACAAATACCTCACAACTTTGTGGGATTACTCTCTCTGTCTCCACCTTCTCTCTTCTTGCTCTCTACCTTAGTGTGCTTAAGGCTTGAATGCATTGCCTATTTATAAGCAAGCAACCAGCCTTTTGTCTTGTAAAAGACAAGAGGCACTAATTGGAGCTACAAGTGGCACCGAATTGGTACCCAACATTGTTGACTCTAGCAGCACCGTCTTCTTTTTTAAAGTCAATTAAAAGAATTTCCGCATACTTATTGTTTTTTTCCCATAACTTTCCTAAACTTCTTCATGTTCACTAGTTGCTGAAAGATAGGGATAAGCTCTATTTATGAGATTG